>Ga0222666_1000780_pt1 | contig 14292 bp, 15 predicted proteins | sample AntAcemetagen655_FD_181710 | JGI IMG/M metagenome (GOLD analysis project Ga0222666, IMG submission 181710) | Saline water microbial communities from Ace Lake, Antarctica - #655 | ecosystem: Environmental > Aquatic > Non-marine Saline and Alkaline > Saline | place: Antarctica: Ace Lake...
GTCATTTCCCCTCCTTTAATAGTAGCTTTTCTAGCTGACCGACCTTTTTAATCCTCTTAGCTTTGATGTTTCTATTATAAGGCTTATCTATGAGAACAATCCTATCGTAGCTTTTGAAATTAGGGCAGTCTTCAATCAATATAGTATCCTTACATCTATCCAGGCGCGCTCTTTTTTGCTTGGTAGTGAGAAACCTTACCGTGCAATCTCCAAGGTACTTTTTTATCCATAGTTTTGTTAAGGGTCTCCAATGCGGATATTGATGAGTCCATATTTCTATATTTTTGCAGTGCTTTCTAATGGTATTATAATACTTGGTAGGTTTTGCCAAAAGGGGCATCTTATTATTATCAAATTCAGCCCATTCCCAGAATCCTAAGCCCTTGTAAGTGAAAAACCATACACTGGGTAGGGGAACGCCGTATTTTGTCCTTAGATAGCCTTGTAGGTCTCTTAAAACGCCGTCTAAATCGAAGGCAATCACTATAAACATCTCCTTAGTTGTTTTATTGCCCCAGCTAAGTCCGTGCAAATATTTTCAAATTCATTGTGATTAAAAGAAAAGTGATAGTTCTCGTTTACATCTCCTGAATACCTATAATACCTATGACCCCTTTCAAGTAAAATTACCTCTAAGACCTCGTGTATTATTATATCAGCCCTGTCTTTAGGGTATTTTAAACCTATTTCTATTTCACAAGTCGCGGTATTTGCTGAACCACCAGAACCGTTTGTTGTTTTAATTTTAAATTTCCGACCAAAAATATAAATAGATTTTGGTATTTTATTCTGACGCATATAATGTATTCCCGTCGCGCTTTGTTGGATACCACTTTATCTTAGGTGAACCTATCCTTAAAGGTGGATACCCGGCCAGTTCACTATACCCAGACGTTCCGTAAGAGGCTGTTTCTAGGAAGGTTCCAGTATTAACGAACAAAAGGGTCTTCTTTCCATATATATTTACTCTAACGCGCTTTGATACGAAAAGCTTATGACTGTGGCCTATGCAATAAACATCCGCCTCCCAATACTGAGCGAGTCTTTCCAGATTGTTAATTGTGTTGCCAGTTTGTCTGCCGGCTGTCCAGCCATGATGTAGAAAAAACACAACAGGTGATAAGTGTGTCTTGGGAAAACACCTTAGTTTAAGAAAGGCGGATATTCCGCCATATTTGACTCTGAGCTCCTGACATAACCAGGCCATAGGGTCGCCATAACCAGACTTGGCTAATTTCAACTCATGGTTGCCTGTATTTCCAGTTAGGAATATTTTACCATTTCGCATAGCTAAAAAGTTACCATTTCCAGTTGAAAGACAAAATACCTTCCCTTTATATTGAGCTTTATTTATCTTCAATAAAAACCTATTTTTATAGGCATGCCTTGTAACCGAATAACCAATCGTAGAAACAGGGATTTTATAACCACTATAAAGCTGCTCCCTCTCTCTTTTAATTATACTTCCTGAATAACCAATTTTAATTAATAACTCTAATACTTGTTCTGCTAATTTTAAGTTAGCGGTGTAATATGTTTTCCTACATCCGTCCGCATCCATTAAAGTTTTATATAATATCTTTAATTGATGCTTAGGTAATTCAAGAAGTTTCCTTGGTATTTCCTTTTCGCCCCCCAGTATATCTATATATTTTTTAATTTGTTTAAAAGAAAAATAATAAACAACCCAGTCCTTTTCTTTCGTTCTATTGCTTCTTCCTTTATGAAAATGATGAGAAGGCTGTAAGTTTAATCTTTTAAATAATTTTATTAAAGCATTGGTGTGCTTAGATGCCACCGATTGAGTAATTTCTATAACTGGATTTTTTGACCTTTTATAATCTATGTGCCCTTCTGCTATAACCCACCCAAGAAATCTTACTTCATCAGAAGTTAAATCAGAGGAGAATATATTTTTAAATTCCCTTATTATTGGAATTTTTAAATGTCTGCTTGTTGTTAAGTCCCCAGCTCTTTTATATTTATATTTTTTAGGACCACTTTTTAAAAGTAAAACTCTATGGTCGGGTGTAAGTTGCTGGTCAAGAGTTTTTGTCTTAACTTTAATAATTTCACCCTCATAATCTTTTGGGTGTATTCCAGTAAGATTTGTATACTCCAATTTGTCGGTTTTTAAATTTAATGATATTACCTTATTATCCAGTGTTAATTCCGTGTAGTGCCTCCATCCTTTATCCGTAAGAACTTTTGTGTCCTCGGTAACGCTAAGCATTATTAAAATCTTATCCTTAATGGGCTCGAGAAGGGTCTTAATTCTCTGCTTAATGGTGTCTATTGTCTGAAAACCGGCCATCGCATCATATCTTTTGTCAGAAGGTAAAATGCACTCCATGAGGTCGCCCATTCCTATCATGTAGCAGTTCTTGGTCTTTTCTATATAATCTATCTGTTTTTGAAGCTTATCAAATCGGCAGTTAGGGTTGCCATCGTGAGCATCACCGACGCAAACTATTTCTATTTGTTCCGCAACCGGTAAAATTCTTGTTACCTTATACATAACAACCTCTCGTAAGCGTTTACCTTTTTAAAAGGTTCTTCAAATATTCCTTACCTTTATCCGTGAGCCAGGCTGTAAAGATATTCAGTTTATAATTAAGGTATCCCTGTTTTTCAAGTTTTTTTATTTTATAGGAGATTTCAGATGGGTTTGAATTGAATTGCAAAGCCTTGTCAAGTGATGGGCCTGTTCTGTGGTGGTAGTAATATGAGTTTTCCAATATGTCTCTGTCTGTGGGGGTCATCACGCCCTCCTTGAGTTTAGTGCAAATACTGGTATTTTTTTATAAGGTGTTTCTGATAATTTCCATACAATTTCTTCTTTGTCTTTAAAATAAAAAGTTCGATAGTATCGCGCTTTACTTTTTTTATGTTTATGTCCAACCTCATCATAAGAAGCCGCATATCTACCCTGGGTCATCACGCCCTCCTTAATTGTTCTAAATCAGTTAAAGGAATCCAGACCCCCTCCAGACCTCTTTTATTTATAACACTGATGCCGTATTTTTCAGTGGCGCGCTCTCTATTGATAACAAATGTCCTCGGATAAAGCCTTTCAAGCTTTCTGTCAAGCACAGTCACTTCAAAGAGATTGACTCCGAGTGTCATGCTCTTTAGGGCTATGCCTATCTTTTTGGTTCCCCACATAATTCCGCTTATCTTAATCATGTGAGCCTCGCTATCTTCGCATATAATCTCTTATCTCTTTGATATAATTTAATTCTAGTAATTTTTTTACGCTTTAATGTTATATATATATTAGTAAAATGACTATTTATTTTTCTATTGTCAGTAAATTTTATCTCTACGGTGCTTCCGGGCCACAATGAACAAAGCCTTTTAACTAAAGCAACATACATACCATATTGCCCGCTTCCTTTTTCTGGAATCATCTCAACACGTTTTATCGAAAACATATTTCCAGCACTTGCTCTACTGTTTTTCATAATCCCCTCCAATAAAAAAGAGGGTAACGGCTTCGGACAGAAGGTCTCCTCGTAAGCGAGAAGATTTGGTGGGATATACCAACCGCTACCCTCATATTTTTTTGTTTTAAATTCGTCAAAGCCTTTCCTCCTGTCCACTAAGAAGTATATATTATGTTTCCTGTTTTGTCAAGGGCTACACGATGAGCCTCGCCCATGACAGACCAACGCAACCCCAAACTATTGCCTCACAAGCCTTCCAGAAAAATGTATCAGCATATTTTTTAGAGTTACTTAACATAAAGGTAAGAATAAATAAGACGCTTCCGATGGCTTGCCATCGAGTACCACCCATCAGGCACGAAGAATTTGCTATTAGGACTCCCACAATGGCCTTTAACCAATAAGGTGTTCTCTCACCATAGGGCAGATGCGCGGTAATGCTTCCGAATAACATTGATAGTAAAATTAGATTTAAGGGCTGAGTTCCTGCGAGAATACCACAAAGACCGAAGATAGCAAACATTAAGTATCTTCTCAAAAATTTGAATTTCCAGCCGCCCAGCATGCCCAGTAGAACGCCATTTGTAATACAGATTATTTGTAATAACTCAGGGTCTATCATTTTTTCTTTCTTTTAATAAGAAACCATATAATACCAAGGATAGATGTAATTGAGCCACCTATCCAACCTGTCTTTTTAGTGATACCAAGTTTTTTAAGGAGTTTCTTATCTTGTATTTCTTCTGAACGGATTATATGAGAAGCGTCTACTATCTTGCGGTCAACATTCCAAACTTTCTGCCCTAAGTGTTCCCTACCAAGCCAGACATCTACTGAGGTTCCGGCTTTTACTGTGTAAATCATGTCCTCGTCGAGAAGAACGGTAGGTTTGGGTTTTAAGGAAATGCAACCAGATAGGACAAATATAAAACATATAATACTATATAGTCTTAGAGCCTTCGAGTTCATCGCGTAGTCTCCTTTTCTCTTTCATTAAGACTGAGGCTTCGTAGTCTAGTCCCCTTGCCAATGCGACAGAAAGTGCGTCAAGCAGCTCGCGCATTTTGACGCAGTCTCTCCGCTCCTTTGAGGGGATAAGAAGGTTGACTAGTTTTAATGCTTCTGAAATCATTTAGTTATCCTCAAAAAAGTGGCGTATAATCCTGAAGCGAATTCGTTGTTTCCGTTCATACCGCCACCAATTTGTATCCTACCATATCCAACCCAGCCACCGACATCAAGTCTTAATAAGTTTATAAGCGGTATATCTGTGAAATCTCCTACTTTTAAAAGATTAACACTTGCCCCGGCCATTAACTTATCAGTTGAGGTGTATCCTATTTCAAGAGCGACTCTCTTGTCATACCACTTGCCTTCTTTTTCAAGTATCCATAAAGGCTTTGTGAATGTATAACAAGTCCTACCCTCATTGATAAAGTCTATCGCGGTTCCCTGGCGCATATCTTCGAGTTTTAACTTTGTAAGAGCATCCTCAAGCATACCAGTTATTGAAATAGACGCGTCTTCGGCAAATACCGGGCCAACTAAACAAAACATCAACAACAGACAAACTATGCTACCTAAAAATCTTTTCATACTGCCTCCTTGTGTTTACTGCTGTTTCGGTACAAGTGTCGCACCATGGCCACCCCTGTAGCAGTAAGAAACCCAGTGACAAAATCGGTTCTTAAGCAAATACTAATAGCTACTAAGCATAGTATAGCAAATAAACCCAGATATTGATAATCTAATTCTCTTAGTGGCTGATTGAACATTTTGTCCTCCCGTCCGTATACTACATGGCATTTATCTTGATGCTATATAATATACCATACATTCTGTGATTTGTCAAGGTTAAAAGTATTTTTTCTTTAGGTCATCAATCTTACTATCGGTTCCGAAATACTTTTTCTGAATTTTCCCAATACTACTTTTTGTTGCCCCAAAATATTTATCTTTTATTGTCTCAGTTTTAGATTTTCCACCTAACGCATACTTGCTCAAAAGTAATCTTCTTAAATCATGTGAGGTTCCTTGCATTAAGTCTATAAGCCCTGTCGTTGTAATCCATCCCTGCGGAGTAGGAAGTCCTGTCGAATAACCCACTGTATCAGAGACAGCTTTCATTATTGTTTTTGGTTTCTTCTCTTCTGCCGTAAGGGATATTCCAAGCTTCGCTACTGCTGTCGGAAGCGCAAGTGCAGGAGAAGTCATAGGGTCATATCTTTCATCTATGATATTACCAACCACATCTCTTATCCCAATTAAGCCACTAAATCCATATTTTATAACTGCTTTGGCGTATTCTTGCCAATTTCTTTCTTTGCCACCAGAGCGAATGAACTTAGCCATAAGAGCCGGAGCAACCGCAACCCACCAATACGCAGTAAGGGCATTTCCAGCTTTCCTCAATGGGTGTTCCGGGGAGAACTTTAATGTATCCATTATGCTAACCATTTGATTCTGATAATTTGAGAAATGGGTATAGAACATTGTAAACAATTTCTTCCACTCACTACCCTTTGACATAGCAGATAAATCTTTGGCGCTTCCTGAAGGCTGAGTTCTCCTCGCGACACCGTCGGCAAACCTAACCGACTCTTCAATGTTGCCATTGCTTAATTTCATGTTCTTGTTATATGCTCCCAACCAAGAAGGCAAGGTTGTGAATTTATCTACAGTCTTTATCATTGAGTAAAGAACTGCGCCTTTTTTAGCGTCTCCCTTAATAATACTCTTAGCATCTCTTGATTCAAGCCAATCTTTTACATCTCTATCAAACGTCTTTGCCCTGAACTTCATTTGGGGAGATTGACTGTATATAAACTCTATGTTTTCTATCGGGTGTTTATAAAACTCTAATAATCCAGCCGTAGCATCTTTGAATCCGATTTCGTGAACAGTTAAGGTAAACGAACCAGACTGAACCAATGATACTGAAGTCTTCAATCCCAACATAGCAGAAGTAGCTTTCTTTCTTAGCCACGCAGGAACCTTCTCTGAGGAGTCCATTGAATAAGTCTTGGGATTCGCTACGCTTCTTAACCAAACGGGGAACTGTTTATAATAATTTTCACTTAATCCATCAGTTATGGCTTGCTTTATTTGAGGAGTAGTTATAACCTTTTGGACATTCTTTACTGGTATTGCGTGGGATATGAAGTGATTTACCCTTGATATATGATTTGAAAAGACGCTGAAGGCGTTTAGGTCTACTGGTGCGGAACCCCCAACCCTTTCCTTTGAAAACCCTCGCTCTATGAAGGTTTTATTTAACACATCTTGAAACAAGTCCTTCTGGGCCTCTTGGAGCATTGCCTGTGCTGATAATTCCTTGTCTGTATAGATAGGCCAGTAGCCTTCGACCTTACCCATTCTCTTGCCAGTAAGTTTTTCCTTAACGCCAGATATAGCGTTCCATTTGCCATCGACTGTTCGTTGCATCAAATTAGCAAGAGCTTTTTCCTTAACAGATAACTTTCCAGAGATTATTGATATTTCTTCAGGAGACATACCAAACCCCCTGACAAGTCTTTCAAGGTTGCCCTCGTTTAAACTATTGAGATAAACTCCCATCATTTCCTGCTTGGTCATTTTTCTTCCAGCAATAGGAAATTCTTTTGAGAACAACTCGTCAAATTCTTTATCAGAGAAGTTTGCTTTTATATGGTTTCTAAAAGAGGTTAAATCTTTTTCGTTAGTAAGGACTTCCTTGTTATAGGCTTGCTGTATAGGCTCACTTATATACTTCTGACACTTCCCAAACTTATTGCCATCGAAGGTTCTACACATAAACTCTACTTTTCTCTGATGTGCGAAATAGGCATCTATCTTGTTCATCGTAGATTGAAGAGTGCCTTTTCTTCTCTGTGAAGGGAATTTTACCTGACCTTCAAAGCCCTGTGGTTCCTTTCCAGTGGTCGTATAGATTTGATTACTTGTCTGCTGAATAACTCTATCTAACTCTATACGCTCGTTCTGTAAGGTTACATATTTGGCTTCTTTCCCGATATGTGCTATTTGTTTAAGTATGTCTTTCTTTCTTTTAAGTAAATCAAGAGTTGCGGTGTTTAAATCAGTATAATCCGCTAATGCGACCTCTGATTCAGATAAGGGAATCAACTCTCCTTTGGCTTTTTGTTCTTCTATAAACTCAGCAAGTTTCTTTTTAGCCCTTAATGGTCTTTCACCTTCCAATAAACCGAGCGATTCAAGCTCAGAGTCTATAATGTCTTTGTATTCTATCGGCAAATCAAGTTTTCCTAAGTGAGTTAATGATTTTACCGTGGCCTCTGTATCTTTTTTTATGCTTTCAAGGCTCCTGACTTCTTTTTTGCCTACTCGATAACCTATCTTTGCCCCTTTTGCTTCGGCTCTTAGCTGTTCTTTCAATACCTGATACTCGGTTGTGGATATTTTATCTACTAATTTCGTATATCCAGTTTTTTCATGTATGGCAGGTTTTATTTTACCCGGAGTTGGTTTGGCAAGGTATTCTCCAAGTTTTTCTTTTTCTTTTTGTAGTTTTAATTTTCTTTGTATTTCTGCTTCTTGCAACTTAGCCATTCTCTGTTGTTCTTTTAACGCAGGGGACTCTTTCATGGCCTTTATCTCGGAAGGTGTTTTATATAATACAAAGCCTTCTCCCTCTGTCCCAAACTTAGGAAACAGTTTTTGTTCTTCTTCCGATATAGCGATTTCAGGCGTTTCCTGAATACGATATATTCCAGTATCTCTTGGTTTTTCTATTGGCTGACGAATGCTCCCCGATATAAATTTGTTTCCTTCTATTTCTATAACATCAAGCAATCCATCGGGAGCTGTTTTCAGTTTAAGGTCAAATCCCTTCTTATGTGCAATAACATATCGTGGAGAACCGTAATTCTTTTTAGCATCTTCAATGTATTGATATAGGTTTTTCTCTAAATCTATATTGTCAATGCTTAAAATATGAGATTTAATATCTAGAAACACAATGCTTGCTTTATTGTCCTTAACAAATCCTCTAACAATTTTTGCCACACTCGTAGCGTTTAATTCTTTCCCTATTTTATAAACACCCTTCCTATAAGACTCTTTCGGTTCTTTAAATGAAAAATACTCAGCCGAGGCAGACTTTCCGCCAATGTCTATTGTAATTAACCCATAATCTGTATCATCTATTACAATATGCCCCTTTAACTTTCCTGACAATTTTTTTGATAAACTTGCCGTCATCTGAGCATCGGATTGTGATACGCTTGGGTCTCCAGATGGGTGATTGTGTGCCAAATAAACTTCGTCTGCACCAAGCTTATCAGCGACTCTTTTTATGTTGTAAGCTAATTTTTCACCGAAATAACCAGTATCAGGCAACCCCGAAGAAACTACTTGGTGGGCTATTATTTCATTGTTTTTTATAAAAATAGTTTGGAGTTGTTCTATTTTGGGATGGCGAAAGGCGGATGCTATTTCTGCTATTTCGTGAATATCTTGAACTTCTCTACCCCTGAAGTCAACAAAACCCCTTCGTTCGATTCCTTCAGCAATTTTTGAGAGAGGGAATTTCCGTAAGGTTCCGGGGGTGTGAATGTTCCGTATATCTTCTGAGGCTTGACTGATATTTTTTTGAAACTGTTTTTCGGAGCCATGAGCTATTGTCCTTTCGTTTATAGTATACTTTGTTTGTTCAGATACGTCAAGGGGTCTATCTAAAATATCCATTTTAGCCGTTTTAAGAGACCCCCCTGGTGCAACGACCTCTTTTACGACTTCAGGGGGCTTTGGGGCTGTAATAGAAGGTTTCAAGGGCGAAATGGGCTTTATTTGGGGTTTAGCATGGGCTTTGTTCCATGTATCGGTGAGATTGACTATCGGGGTTTCTCCTTCTACGGTAGCCTTAATAGTTTTCTGTTTATTAAACTTGGCTTGTGCGAGTCTATGTCTACCATCAACTAATCTATATCTCCCTTCTGAATAAATAACCTCTATCGGTTTTGTAACTTCTTTTGGAGAATCCATTTCATAACCTAATGGATATTCTACTAAATCCACTTTATCAACAAGAATTTCCCTTACACTTTTGCTTGGGTCTTTATCTCCCCATAACTCAAAAGCTGTATTTATCTGCTTCATTGCTATATCTCTATTAAATCCACCAGGAATTGGGTTTAACTTTTCAATATCTCTAACAAAATCAGTTCTATTGTCATATAATTCAGGGTCAAGATATTTTATATCCTTATGAGTTTCAACCTGCCCCCCCACAAAACTCTTTGCATCAGGATACTTCTTGGCTTCGGCTATGATGGGTTCTTTTGTTTCTATTGCTTCGGGGGTAGGCTGTAATGCCTGAATTGCCTTAACTGCTTGAGCTGGAAGACCCGTGAAGACTCCTGTTTTGACAGCTTCAGTGATTAACTTAGGAGATACTCCGAATTGCTTGGCTATGCTTGCTATTTGTTTGGTTGAAGGGCCACCTGAATAGAATTTATCTGGGGTAATATAAATCTGCTTAACAATATCTCCTACCTTAGGATTTGTTTGCGCTCCTTCTAATATAGCTACTGCTTTATCTTTTACAGACATTCCTTCCGGAAACTTTACACCTGCTTTTTCAAACGTAGGAACGGAACGCTCAAGTTTGGCCATTAAATCTTTCTGAGCCCCCGTCCTGGCAATGTCCTTAGTTAATCTCACGCCACCATAAGTTACTTGATATTTAGCAACTGTTTCTACTGCCTCAGCAACAGCTCTTGGGATTAAACCCACTATTCCTTTTTGTTCAAACTCTTGGAATGGTATCCTGGAGGTAAGGCTCTTGACTTCTTCGGGTCTCAGAAAGCCCGTAATAGCCTCTTTTACTACTTCCCTTGAGTCTTTTCCGTCAATTAACGCATTTAAGGTAGCCCCAAGTGCTTCCGCGGGCTTCTGTATGGGCCTTAAAAGGGTGTCAACTCCCCTTAAAGCACTTTGTTTTTCTTCGTCCGATAGCCTACCCATTAAGCCAGGAGCTTTTATTTCTCCTGTTAAATAAGCATTAGCTTTTCTAATATCATCAAAAACAGTCTCGTCTATTGTTTTCCCTATTACCTTTCCTATATTCATAAGGTCTTTAGGTAAATTCTTATATCTTGCTTTTTCTGCTACGCCCAATTCTTCCCAATCCTTTAAAGGCATAATCTCTCGAGCGCCCTTAATAAAACCTTCCTTGGCTCTGTCTAATATTCTTTCAGGATTTAAGGCATCTTTTACACCACTGGCTGTCTTCTCGGCAAGTGTTGGTTGCTTGTTTTCATTAGTATCTAAAAGACCAAGTGATTTCATGGTAGCCATATATTTTTCAGGTGTGCCTTTTGCATTTTTAGCATAGGTATTATAAACATCTTTCCATACTCTTGACCTACCCTCTTGAGTTTTAACTAATTCTTTATTATAATTAGGATTAGTCATATATGTCATTGTTCCTAAAATTATATTTGTTCTTGGGTTTGATAAATCGTATTCTCCTGTTTCTTTATCTGGAAAAACTCCCAATGCACCAAGTTGAGGACGATATTTAGGTTTCTTCATTTCTTCAACCTGAATCGGGTCTACTCGCATTATATTATTTTGGTCTAATTTACCGAAGTGTGATTCCTGTGCGGCGGTTTCTTTAATAAGAGATTTTAGGTTGGAATCTCCACCGAAAAACTTATCTACCATTGTATCTGTGATAGTGGATATTTTTTCGCGCAAAGGAATACCCTCTTTATCTTCTTCACCCCCGAAATATTTAGCTTGAAGTTTTTGTAATAAATTGGCCATTATATCCCCTTAGAAGTTAAAAATATTAGACAACCCTCTTGCGCCCTTTTGAAACAAACCTTCCTTCGGAGGGTTTTGGGCCTTTATTTCGTTCACCTTGTTCTTAACCCAATCTGCTGATAAGCCAGTTGATGCCATTGTAGCTGAGATTATATCCTCATCGCCAACCTTGTCTCTTATCATGGCCTGTATCGCTCCTGTGGCCTTGTTCTTTCTCTGGACACCTTGTTCTTGCTGAAAAGGAGTAAGTTCATCACTCGCCCTCTTAGTCGTTACCGTAGTATCTCCGACTTTCTGAGTAACGTTAAGGTCAGGAAACATTCCTGCCACTTTGTCTTCCATTATCTTCTGCCCGCGCTTTATGTCCTCGGCTTGTCTTCTATTATCAGACTGAGCTTTATCGAGATTAAAAAGAGACTGTTGGAACTGAAGCTTTTTTATCTTAGCTCCTTGCTTAATTTTTTCTCTTTCAGCCTTAACATAAAAAGGGTCTAGCCTCTCCTCTGCTTCTTTGAGTTGGGCTTCCTTAAGCTTCATGTTAATATTAAAAGCTTCTTCGTTTTGTTTTAACTTAGCCTTGGCCTCTTTAATTTTTGTATAGTTGCTAACGGCATCATTCATGCCCTTGGCTAATCCTGTTGCTATTGCTAAAGTTCTTCTATCCATAAAACCTCCTGTTATTTATCCTAACGTGCCTGGTTGAGCTATTGATTTCTTCCAAACATCTTTATCTAAGGTATTACCGCCACCACCACTAAACATTCCAGCTCCCGAGGCAGCTCCAAAAAGCCCGACTCCAGCTTGTAATAAGTCAGACCACATTTGATTTTCGCTTGCTTCTTGTGCCTGTTGTAACTGTATATTTTGTCCTTGTATGTTTGCAGATAATTGAGCACTACCTAAATCAGCGCTTGACCTAATTCTGCTTAAATCAAGACCAGCTTCACGAACACCACTTAATACATCTGCGCCCATGCCCATACCAGTCATAGTTTTTCCTGCGACATCAAGACCAAAGACATTTCTCTGTCCAGATTCAGTTAATCCAGCAGACCTAACTCCACTCATAGCCTCTGTGCCTAATCCGAGCAAAGCAGCCTTATTCTCCTGTGTTCTTAAGTAATCTTCATATCCATATTTTCCTGAGACTTCACCCATGGCTTTTGATATGGCAGATGTTCCTATGCCCCCGCGAGTAACACCGCGCTTAGCAAGGTCTTCTTGAACGCCGGTGGTAACATCTCTCTTGACACCACGCATCATTTCGCTATATTCATCTCCACCAGATTGCATCAAAGACCTATATGCTTCGGGAACCTTGCCAGTTAAAAGTCCCTTGCTGAGTCCAAATAATGCCTCTTGTGACTCTCCGTAATAAGGTGATGCTCCATATTCAGGCATGTCAAAGCCGAAATCTCCCGAAAGCCATTCTTGACCTTTTGGAAATAGTGCCTGATTACCCTTTAGGATATACTCATCTTCGCGAAATTCTGGAATGTCTACGTTAATTTGAGGTGCATCTTCGCCACCTCCGAATAAACCACTTAAAAAATTTCCCATTATTCCTCCCTTTTTTGTGTGTATTCTTCTACAGTTTTATCATGTTTACGACAATTACAATGTTGACAAGAAATTGCTAAATTACTATACTCATTTGTTCCGCCCCTCGACAACGGTGTTTTGTGTTCTAGCTGGTCTTTGCCAAAAGGAATCGACTTCATACAAAGATAACAAGTAAGTGTTCCGTATTTTTTAATGTTATCTTCATATATGAGTTGAATTGTTTTAATTGTAAGTTTTGTTTTATTTTTCCGTCTCTGATATTCATTATTAGATTTATATATTTTTTCTCTATTATTCTGTCTCCATGCTTTTTTACGATTCAAAACATGAGATTTGTTTTTATTTAAACCACCCCTCCAATTACTTGAATTATATCCTCTCCTAAAAATAATAGAGCACAACATGCATCGTTTTGTGTGATAGGTCGTTAGTTCTTTTCCGCAAACAAGACACAGTGGCTTACCTTCTTTCCAATGAGCCTTGTTGCCTTTTTTAAATTCCGTTTCAGGCGAAACGCGTTGACCCTTTTTAAATTCCGTTTTAGGTGAAGCATGTTGACCCTTTTTAAATCTAGTATCCATAATTGTCCTTAAATTTCCCCCTCTTTTTCTAATTCCTTAATCGCCATATCTCTCATCTTGTCCTGTATTTTTGCTTCCTTTGCTCGCTCGATAACTAAATCTTCTTGTTTCTTATATTCATCGCTTAATTTCTTTCCATTAACAACAAAGACTCCAGCTTTAAAAAAGCAATTTGTAGGATTTTCGGGAAAGCTCCAATCTTTCATCTCCCCTTTTAACTCAGCCTTTTCGTAGCCATCAGGTACTAAAGTATCATCATAACTGCCAACAGTGAGTACTTCTTTTGTCTCAGAGTCATAGATTACAATTAAAGCGTGTGCGTTTACTGTGAATAACAGTATTGCCAAAATCATTGATATAATCTTCATAAATCCTCCTTAGTCAAGTGCTACTGCAATTAGTCTAAGATAACCGGAAGTCCAGCCATCGCCACCGCCTGATACATGTGTTCCAATTACTGCTGCTATACGATTTGAAGTTCTGATATTGCAAGTAGTCGTTGTTACATCCGTTATAAAAGAACCATGATTTTGCATATTATCATAAGAGGCATAAGCATCGCCTAATACAAATACATTGCTTGCTCCTGTTGCGGAATCAGACGCATAGAGCGTCCAAGAGACAGCAGTGGTTCCTAAACTGTGCGTTTTAGCATAAGTAGAAGACGCAGATGCAGCAAACCAATCGCTATCATAAGTTTCAAATTCATCAGTAATATATCCCGAAGCATTACAAACAGCCACGCCATTAGCAGCATTAGCAGTCGCAGTTACTCCAGTTCCACCACTTCCTACAGGGAGCGTTCCTGTTACCTTAGCTGTTAAATCTATCGTGGCATCGGTTATCTTGATATTTGTTACAGAATTAGTAGCAAGTTTAGCAGTTGATATTGCTCCATCGGCTACGGTTAATCCTGC
>Ga0222666_1000784_pt1 | contig 14207 bp, 5 predicted proteins | sample AntAcemetagen655_FD_181710 | JGI IMG/M metagenome (GOLD analysis project Ga0222666, IMG submission 181710) | Saline water microbial communities from Ace Lake, Antarctica - #655 | ecosystem: Environmental > Aquatic > Non-marine Saline and Alkaline > Saline | place: Antarctica: Ace Lake | collected...
TATTTTACTCCAATATTCAACCTCAATTTGAAATAACGTTTCTTGTATATCTGCTACGGAAACACAATGAGAACTGATCCCAAAAACATATCCATCTTTCTTAGTTACCGCAATACATCGATGTTTAATTTTAGTAAATTTAGGCAGCGCTTTTGTAGTGATCTTACTTGGATCGCAATCCAATAGATCATAAATAGCTTTTTCCCGGTTTTCCTTGGTGTTTTTAATTAATCTATATTTTTTTTAATAAAATTTGCAGATAAAGAAGAAGTATACTTTAGATTTTCAGGGAATCCTTCGAGTTTATTCGACTTAATAATGTCGTAATAGCAAACAGAATTAAGATATGATAGACGAAAATACTGTTCTTTGGAAACAGACGGATTTATGCTTCTACTAAATATAAAAGCTGAGTGGGAAACAGTATGGAGAGACTTAATTATACTAGAAGGGTCAGTATGTGTATTAAACCTCAATTCTATTTCGATACAATTCCAATGTGCATTTTTTGATGAAAATATAACCATATCATCATTAATTTCTGAATAGCATATATTAGGCAGAAAAGAATCTTCTTTGATTAAAACAATGGCATTTTGTATTTTTAGCATTTTATAGCACCATTGAGCATCTTCTTTTATCAACAAAAAATTAGAAGGTTTAGTTAAAGCTGTACAAATATTTTGATTATCTATCTCAAAATTATTGTTGTAGCAAGATTTTTTAATCTTACAAAAGGCACCTGTATTATTATTGTATAACTTAAATATCATGCAGAACTATCCTCTATGCTTGAAAGCCATAAAACTTCTAATTTCAGAACACCTTACCTCTATGTTTTTTTAAAGCAGGTTAAACTCTTATTATCCTAAATTTAGATATAATTTTTTCGTTGATTTGTTAATCGGAACATGAGATGGTTCTATTTTTTAGTTAGCAGACTTTTAAATAGAAAGAATCCATCTCATGAAAGAAGTAATATTATCTCTTGTTCCTGCATGTTCAACACCACTTTCATATATTTTATCAGTTGATACAGTAAATAACACGGTATTTTATTTTCAGGGAATTTTGCCAATGTTTTCACATTCCCTGAACGATAAACAGTTATTGTTTTAAAGAAAAGAATTATTTATAGAAATAATAAAGCACTTATAACAAAATTAAATTTCATTTTACTGGCTACGTTTTCAATCTTAAAAATCGGCAAAATTCTGATGTGGAAATACTTACGGCAAAATGGTTATTAATATCCGTTAAAACTTTCCTTGTCTGGATTTGAAATTGAAATCCTAATACAAAATATGTGTAAGAAATAGACTTCTTGACATAGCCCTTGATCTTAAATATTTAATACTACTACATAGCTTGTAGTAGTATTAAATTATTATGAAGTAAAAGGCTATTTAAGCATCAAAGTTATTGAAAAACTTCATAACATCTTTAAATTTTAAAAGCAGACTTTTTTAGTTAAAGTTAAACTTGTTTTAGGATACGTGTCATGTCGGATGACGTGATTTTTTAAGCCGAACCGTAAACTTCGCCCCTCCAGGGTAAGCTTAAAACGACTCGTTTCAAATTCAATTTAGATTTTTTCTCCTTTCCGCCGACAGGCGAGCAAATATGATGCTTGTCCGCCGAAATTTTTACTGATAATTGTAGGCGGATATCTGGAACGATGCCTTATATATTTCCGAAGCGGGCTCAGGGGAATTGTCCAAATAAAAAGTATGAAAAAATAGAAAAGTTTTGAGATATAAGGGATATTATTTTTACATAATTTATTCAAAAAACTTGATTTTGTCGGGAACTCTCATTGACTATAAAACTTCAAAATGCATTATAAAGATCATTGCAGGTTAATCTAAGTGATAATTAAGTGTTCTGGAGTTTTGAGAAAATCTTATTACTAAATCGCCTCCCGATCTTGTTGTGAATAAAAAAAAAGAATATAATGTAAATTACGAACAGCTTATGCTGCTATGCAAGAATTTAAGAATCGAGTTAACTTGATCAAACAGTAAGAGGTGGTAATTATGAGTATGTATCGAATCAAAAATCATGTTTATTCTTCGTTATTAACTGTAGTTTTGTTGATATTGTTTGGATGCTGTTCATCGGCTCTAGCAATTTCATCACTGACACAGGTAGAGAAACAAGAAGAAGCAACCCAGTATGTTCAAAAAGCAATTTTGGCTACTTGGTATACGGAAGTAGGTGCTTATCCTGTCAGTGCTCCAGAACAGTTAAGTAACTTTAAAAAAGCAGCCGAAATCGATCCTAATAATATTAACTTAAAGTTTTATCTGGCTAGCACTTATGAAAATCAAGACAAACTGCCAGAAACCATTAATGTATACAAAGAAATCATAACACAAAACCCGGAATATTTCCATGGTCTTTTATGTTATGCTATCTATAATAAGGGATCAAGACATGAAGGTGAATATGAAAAGACAATGCAGAAGTTAGAGAAGCTAAATCCTAAAAAAGCCGAAAAATATAAAACGCTCGTAAAGAGATGTATGGAAATTTCAAGGATGGGCATATCTTCAGAGGTAAAGAAAATATCTAGTGTTATGGCGGGAGTTATTGTTCTTGGAGATGCTCTTAAACATGATGGAACACCAGGTACTTATATGCCTGAAAGAGTAAAAAAAGCTGCTGAACTTTATGCAATGAACAAGAACATAAAAATTATTGTTTCTGGAGGAGTTTCGGAAAATGGTATTACAGAGGCATATCTTATGAAAAAACTGCTTGTTGAAAAACATGGTGTGCCAAGTAGTAGTATTTATCTCGAAGATAGGTCCAGAGATACAGTTGAAAATGCATACTATTCGTTACAAATAGCTAACACTCTAAATTTAGACCATATAACTGTAATAGACAGTAGCTGGCATATAAAAAGATCTTATTCTCTTTTTGAAGAAATGTTTCGCGGTTTTAAAGTAGTTCCGTTGCCTGCCACAGACGTAAAACCAAACGATCCACAGACAAACAAGCAATTAACAGACATTCTTAGAGATACATTAAGAGCTTCAGGAGTGTGGTTATATCCTGGATTATTTATGTAAAATATTGGTTCATAGTAGTTACTGTGGCTTTTTTTAAGAAGAATTTAATATAACAATGCAGAATTCCTTAAGACAAAGCCAACAATAATAGCACATATATATTTTTTACTTTTTTAGAAGAAGTATTGACATAGTTAAAAAAATACGTTAAAATGTTTAACGGGTATGCATATTTGCTGAGAACAGAAGCTGAAATAAAATGTTAGTTTTAGCCTCATGCCAACGTTGATAACTGAATATCTTCCAAAGCTCTTTACTGAATAAATACTTATAAAAAGTAATCATTACAGTTGGGCTTTCGAAAAATATTTAGTTATTTTAGCCTCAAATGGTCTAATTATATATCTAAATATAATATAATATATCTATAAATTTAGCAGGAGGGTAAATGTTAATAATGAGAAAATTTATTTCCGGAGCATTGACAGCTTATGTCAGTTTTATACTAATTTTTGCAACAGGTGTGGCTTCAGAATACGAAAGCAGCGTTATCACCGATAGCTGCGTTTTAACTCAGCCTTGGTGTGATGATGCGAATGACTATGATAAATATAGGTATTATAACATCAAAGACTTTTTCAGTAAAAATGCCGGTAGTTACGCAAGAAAACTTGAAGCAAGACAACTCTTCGCACTTGAACATGGTGCGAATGGACCATTTGACTGGCAGGACTATAATTACAATAAAAAATACCAGGATATTGTTGATATAATTTCGGAAGAAACCGGAAATAAAGATGTTCGTAATGATTTTGACAATGGTGTCGGACTTTCGAATTACCCAAACTATCTTTCTGCCAAAAGTAGTATTCTTCATTTTAATCCGGACGGAACCGGAAAGATAAAAACAGGACATACACTTATGGGAATAGGACAGATGCTAGGAGCAATATCCGGGGGGATTATTGGTTTTGTTGGCTCAGGAGGTAATCCATTATTCGCGGCTTGTGCTATATGGGCTACTTTTGCTGCCGGAACGGGGGCGTTTGGAAGTGACGGTATACCCGATTATAGCTGGCTGCAAACTATGTTCAATGGCTTTAGTAAAGATCTTTCTAAAATCCAGACTGCTCTGACTGAGTTTGAGTCTGCTCAATCAATATCGGCATATACTGAGGCTTTTCAAAAAATAATGCAGCAATACAATGATGCGACACATTATCTGGATGGAAATGGAGATGACGATGAGCAGCAGAATATTATGTCACAGCTTACACCGCTGAGAAATAAAGTGCAGGAGTTTATTAAAAATGGAGACAGTATTAAAGATTTTGTGCAACATGTCTACGACGAATTAGAGTCAGGACAGTACACTGAATATAGCAGGCTTTGTCCTTTTCTTAAAGGAATTGAATCTCCGGAAGCTTTAAAAGCTCTCTGTGATGGTTATTATGGTGGAGGTGGTGATTCCTACTGGACCATATTATCTAATATGTCAAATATAAAAACATTGAGCGGTAAAAGCCCTACTTTTCTGGAACAGTATGCCTTTTTATTATTTATTTATAATTTTGGAACAGGTATTAAAAATAATTATTTAAAATTTACGAGAGACGAATATGTAAATGCGCTTCCGCAAATGTTTAAGATGCTAACGAATAGGTGTACTGCTGTTTTAAGCACTTATATTGAATATTATAATATTCTCATTTTTAAGAATTATCTTTCAAATCTGAAGACAGCCAGTAATAACCCTAAGCGTGATAAAGCTTTTTTTGATACTCCAATTTTGCAAAAGAAAACAAATAAAACTAAAATGACGCCGATGTTTTATTTGACTACACAGCTTAACAGAGCCTGTGATAAATTTAAACCCGACTTCTATATAGCTGTTAAAGAGCTGGTCGATTCATATTTAAAAGGTGTTGAAACACTACTGTCTATTGACCCGACGAAAGCTGCAGTAAATACTCTTAAGCTTCAGAGCCTGCCCACAGATAAAACTGTACAATTTTCGGGCAACTATTACCGTCAGATTGCCAACAGGCTTAGGCTTTACGCTGCTCAGCTTCCATCACGTAACTCCTTATGTATAATGACACCATTTGCAGTTAAATACCGTAATGAGCCTCTTGGGACTGCATTCTCAGGAATTTCAGCCAAGGAGCCGCCTTTTATTTTTGATAATACGACTGGTATAAAATATAGATTAGCCGGGAATGAAGCTTCCAAACGTGATATGTCGTATTTCTGGCAGCTGTCTAAGATGCAGTTTCGTTTTTATGATACTCCTGCTTTATATCAGGGAGTAATAGAAAATGAGAAGGCAAAATACAGTAATTTCCTTTCAATACCATATCCATACGGAAATAGAACAGGAGCTGCAGTTTTTCCATGGGGCTGCAGTAATTCACCTGTGGTTTCAAAAGATGAAAACGAATGGGGAAACGATTCCCAGTATCATCTTGGGACAATCTTTGAAAATCCAATAAAGAGTAACAGTATTGATGCAGATTATTATACTCTTCGCACAGAATATTATGATCAGGGGCTCGGAGCGGATGGTTCTACAATTAAGCAAGGCGATATTCTGTATTATATATCTTTAAGTGCAGATAAAACAAGTATTGGCGCATCGATGCAAAATAATACAGTATATCCTTATGTTATAGTTGATATGCCGTGTTATGTTAACCCTCGACAGGTTCGTCAGCATGCTCCTTCAGATTTTAAAGGAAACCCGGAATCAATATGGGGGCTTAGGTTTAATGAGCACCAGCCTTTTAAATTCAATGTTGCCATAAACGCAGATGGATTTGCGAATTTTACCGATTTATGCAATACTTCCTTCAAGTACAGCACCACTGCAGGAGAATATATTCAGAAACCAGATGATGCAACTGTTGGTGAGCTGCTTTCAGCTAAATGGATAACAAATCTTTCTCCGAAAATAAATGATCAGGGAGATCGTTCTAAATATATTACTTATGAGTTTTCGCAGGAATTTTCACCGATTCCGATATTCCAGGACGGAGTGAGCGAAAATACTTTTCACCTTGGGCTGCTGGACAATGTTGCCGGAAATATAACAGGCAATGTTTTTTCTGTAAATAAAGACTTAGCCGGAACCATCTACGGATATTGTACGACTTCCAACGCTTCTCCTGTAAAATCCTATAACAGTGCAAATCCGATGGGTATTCAGCTTAGCGGATATCCGACTCAGGCGAAGGGGGGAGGAACTTATAAAAGTTCCTATGCAGGCGTGAATTTAGAACCTGGAACAGTTTCGGACACGGACTTGACCTGCACAACTTCTAATTCCTGGACGCAGTTTTGCCCAGGGCTTATTGGCGGGGATAAATATATAGCTGCAGGTGTTAAGAATAATGATAGTTCCTATACACCAATGAATTACGACCTTACTAAGATGAAAGGCAGACAGACTAGCGATAGTGAGTCTAGTTTGAATTTTACTTTATTTCCGATGTGGGAAAATACACCTCATGATTAATTAATGTTTAATAAATACAAAGAAAGGTATGTCATTATGTTTAAAAGAGTTGTTAGTTTAGTATTGCTTATGACAGCGCTGCTGGGAACCGGTTATTTGACTGAATGTTATGGAGGGCTTATTGACGGGACCGCTTTTTCATTATATAACAGCGGTATAGGGAGCGGAGAAAAAATACTTCAGGTTTGTAATGATAAGAACAATGTTTATATAATTACAAATAATGGGAAGTTCTACTATTCAGGCAATAATTGTACAAATTTTAATGAAATAAAAGTTGCACCTGGAGTAACAAAAGTCAATTGTCTGTTTCAGAAAGACGAAACATTTCTCGGAACAGATAAAGGTTTATACACGGGATCTATATCACCGGACGGAACAAACAATTTTAAACTGTCAGAAAAAACAGACCCATACAGCATTTCAAGTATTTTTATCAGTGATTTGATTCCTGATTTTTATTATTTGGGCACAGATAAAGGCCTTTATGAATACTACTTTAAATCTGATGAAAATATGGTGCAGGCTGAAGGTAGTAAAGAAATGCTGGCACCATTTAAAAACATTACTGCCGCACAGGAAAAAGATAGTCTAGTTACCTATATGTATGTTTGTGATAATAAAGATCTTTGGGTTGGAAAATTTGATGCTAAGTATATTTTTACTAAAACAAATTTCTCCAGTAGTACAACTAACGACACTCCAACCTGTGTATTGCCTGTTACTGATGATAACAGTAATAAATTATTTGTTGGAGGAGTAAAAAATTTATATATTTCAGAAAATTTTAATTGTACACAATTTGCCGGTGCAAACCCTCCAATTAGTAATATTACAGATTTGAAAACTGATGATAATTATTTACTGGTCTCTTCGTCGTCGAATGGTTTAAATTATTATAATAGGGGGGCATACGGCACCCTTAATCATATAACAGCTAAGGATGTCGGTTTATCTAGCGACAATATAAATGATATTGATATATTTGCGACTAACCCTATGAAACTGATTTTGGCTAATGATACCTATGTTGCCAAAAATATTCTTTTTATGAATAACAGCCTAGTTGATATAAATAAGAATAAAGTCCCTATAAAATTTCTGGCTTCAGCAAAATCTTCTTCCCCGGGATCCAAATTTTACTGTGCGGCAGGAAATTACGGCCTATTCTTTAGCGATAGCCCTGATAAATTTTTGAGCACCGCTGACGGGGCGGTTCATTATCAATCATTCCCAGGTGAAATAAACTGTATGGCTGCGGATGAAAATGGAGGGAACATTTATCTTGGAACAGGAGATGGTTTAAAAAAGATAAAAAGAGTTGAGGTTAAAAAAGGAACAACAAAGATAATAACTTATCCGGTTACTGACATTAATGTTGATTCACCCAAACTGGATATGTCTATCACTTCAATTTTTTTTGACAGCGATTCTTCAAAACTTTATTTTAGTGCTTGGTACACGGATTCAAACGTAAACGAACTCTTTTCAGCAAAAAGTGATCTTACTTCATTTACAAAAGAAGATATTCAGTTTCCTAATAGTGATTTAACACAACCTATTTCAGCTCTTTACGTAGACTCCTCCAATGCGGTAGCCGGTTTTTCAAATGGAAACTACGGGGTCAAATCAGAAGGTAAATGGCTTCCGGCCAGTAGTTTGCCAGGGTCGGCCGGCATAAAAGATATTCTGGTTGACGGCAGCGAGCTTTATATTGGAACGATAAACGGGTTTTACTGGGGAACTAAAAAAACTAATCCTAAGCCTGTAAATTCCGCTGATATTTATGATGTTAAACAATATTTGAAAGGTTTTACCGGCGAAGTCAGCCAGGGGTTTTCAATGGCAAAATGGATAGATGCCGGAGTTCAGAAAAAGATTTTATTTCTCTGCCTAAGACACTGGGAAACTTTTGATATTGAATCTGATACTGAAAATATTCCCGGCGGCCTTGCGGTATTCCCTTCGGATCAGCTTCCTTTAACCAAGGATAGTGATTTTAGAACTTATTATGAAAATGATGGGCTGGGCAGTTTTAACATTAATACCAGCATGGTTACTGATTCAGACACAGTCATTATCGGAACGGATAATGGCATTGCTGAAGCACAGTTGAAAATTAAATAAAGTTCATCTACTTGAGGATAATAACATGATGAAAAAATGTTTGTTGCTGACTGTCGAAATATTTATATCTTATTTCTGCCTAATAATGGTTTTCGGTATGGGAAACATTTATACGCTGTCCGCCGCACAGGTGGGCAGCAGCAAGCCTGTTGTGAATCTTAAGGCTATAACATCAGGACAGGGGACTAATACTCTAAGTATAGAAGCATTGAATACGACGCTTGGTACCCTTGTAAATTATAAAATTCCCGATGATATAACAAATTTCTATAATAAACGTCTTTTCGATTCTATGATTGGAATGGTAAAAATTGTAACATATACTGACAAGAGTGCACGTTATCCACGTGACTGGAAAAAGTTCATGTGTATTAACCATTTGTTGCTTGAACAGTTTGCAACTGAACAGAACGTTTCTCAAGACCAATTTTTGGACTGGATAAACTCTAATGACTTTTCAGAAATGGAAAATAATATAGATTATAATAATTTCGTCAAAGCTTATGAAGGAATAACAAAAATAAATATTCCAGTTACTTATTCACCAGCCGGCCCTAATGTTACCAAAGATGTTTTATGGCCTTTTATGTCAATGGTTGGGGGTACTGCTGGTTCTTGTTTCGGATGCCTAGCAGTCGCATGGCCTAGTTTCGGAAACTCTACTTCTGTACGAGTTCTTTGGAATAACAATTTTGGAAAATATAAAACAGAGCTAGTAGCATTTACAACTAGACTTAATTCCGAGCTTGCAGCAGAAGCACCGTTGTATACAGCAGAACAAGCAGCGGGAGAAGATGGTGCACCTGTTTGCGACACTCTTAAAGCTGCTACCGGTTCAATGAGAATGCTAAATGGATTTGGCGCTATGGCCGCACTTGGGGGAGTCGCATGTATTCTTGTCGGACAATTTGTATTTATGAAGGGTGGAATGGAAAAATACAATGCCAGCCTTGCTGCGTATGTAAATACTTCTATGGTTAATTTAGGCAAAACGGCATCTTATATATGCCAACAAATAGCTGACCTTAAAGCAGGTAAAGCATATGAAACTATGAATGATGTGTATGACCATTGCTTTATGATTAGCCAGGGGGGAGATAAATTTAAGAGCTTTTTTAGTATTGCTGATTATATGTCCACTTATAATGACCCTACCTCTGACTGCTTAATGATTCAGGATATGCGTTTCTCTAAGATATTTGCTTCAAGTGTTACTAAAATTGGAGATAAAGGAACTCTGAAGGAGCTTTACAACCAATTGCAGACTGATTTTTTTACTCAGCCGGACGATGAAAATGGTGGAATTAGACGTTTGATTCTTGGGAAGCCTCAAACAGAACAGGAAGAGATTATTGATAGCGGTGCAATCTGGGATCCGGTAAGAGATTATATTGATCCTGTAAACGGAGAACATTTTACTGTCTTTGAATGCCTTGCATTTATGGGTATTTATAATAAATACATGTCTAAAGATTCATCATATTTAAAGATTCCTCTTGCATCCTACCTAACGGATGACGACGGCATGCTTGGAATTTATATGACTATGTTCTCGTGTCTGGCGAGAATAGAGGAATGTATGCAGATTTACAAAAATATACTTCTATCCAAAAGAATGTACAAGCATTTATCTGCTCTTAAAGATACACCAATCGGGCAAAAACCCATTTTTCCTATTAAAATTAATGGAAAATATCCAGGAAAAGGCGGAGAAATACAGCCGTTTGAGCTGCTGTTTTATTATCTTCTCTCTGATAGCATGGCACTTGATGATCAATTGAAAAAATCGATGAGGCCTATTCTTGATTCATTCATGAAAGGCGTGGAGGTGCTGATATCTCTTACCGATATGCAGCTGGTAATTAATAACGCTGAAGCCGGAACCGGGCTGGCCGGAACAGTTGACTCTCCTATACATCCACAATGTATGAGAATTATGCAGATGGCAAATAAAACCAGATTGAAATTATCAGGGCTTGGTGATAGAAATTCTCTAATTATAAGAACACCCTACTCTTTTACTGCCGCTGCTGAAAAAGGTATTAGTAGGCCTTTTTTTACTGCCGAAACTAACACGAATAGCTTTAAAACTAATATCCCTAAATTTTATGATTATTCGTATTTCTGGCAGTTGTCTAATTTAAAACTTGACTTTTATAACAACGAAATTTTCAATGATATTATTAGTCATCAGAAAGAAATAGATAATAATTTTATGTCAACTCCGCCAAAAGGGAATATACCGGGTATACCTACTCTGCCATGGCATAATCAAGAAATGGCTGACTTGTCCACCGATAAATTAAAAGGTCAACGGCAGTGGTGGGGAGAAACAGGATATAGAATTACTCTGCCTGACAATTATAGCAAACAGAATGTAGACGGAAACAGTCCTGCTATTATGGATGCCAACTATCATACATTAGATGTATCTTTTTATGAATCAGCTTATTTACCAAAAGAGGGTCATGACTACCATGATACATTCGCTGTACTGGAACTACCCGTTAATCTATGTGAATTCAGTAAAATTTTTGCTGAAAGAAAAGTTTATCCGTATGTAATTGTAGACATGCCCTGTTTTACAAGAAGTTTCCAGGATTTACTCAATAACATAGGGTTATCACCTTCTGATTATACAGACCCGAAGTCGTTTTCTCCATGGAGAGTGGGCGATGTCTTTATTCACCAGCCTTTTAAATTTAAAATTACTCCGGATGTTAATGATAATCCGGCTGTTCAGGATTCCATTTTTAATATTGCTACAACAAAGGCTTATTGTTATAATCCTGAAAAAGAAGAGTTTTATATTAAAGATGTTATTGACTCCTACTGGGTTAATAGAGATAACATATCCTGGATCACCGGTTTATCTGAATCCCAAAAATCATTCTTTACTAAGAATGTATTTGAGTTTTCTAAACAGTTTTTTCCTTACACCATCCTGAATCCAAATAAGCTGTACAGTGATGTTATTAATATACCGCTGGAGATTATGGATTCAGGCGGTATTACAGGAAGTGCGTTTACTATAAACAAAGACTACTCAGGGCCGGTCATAAAATATGTTGTTGATAATGCGCCGGGTGGCTGGAAAGGAAATTTTGGGGCTATGCATGGTGAATACGGTGTAGATACTGATGATAATGGAGAAGTGCTAAGCGGATTTTCTGCCGCTTACAGTCTGCCTAGCCAGCTGAACAGCCAAAATCCCCCGTTCTCAGCCAAAGATATATATACTTATTATTCAGATGCTACCGAGAGTCCAACCCCTGAGAACCTGGCTAAAAAAGGCGCTGTCGGCTACACAAACTGGCTGAAATACGGCAGCTGGATAAACTCAGCCAATGACCCTATTATTAACGAAAAGCCTAATTCTTTACTGTTCTATAATAGTTCAAATCTGGGGCTCGGCAATGATGTTTTCAATAGTATGTACTCATACGGAACCAATCCGTCAGTAAAATTCTTCCCTGTATGGTTTTTCCCGCAGCAATAGAATTCGAGTGAAAAATTACGGGGTTTTGAAAAACCTTTTTATCTTTTTATTAAAACATAGAATAATTAAAAAATTTAAACTTGAAAGTGAACTGACAATGAAAAAAATATTTATATTGGTTGCTTTAACAGGCATCTTAATGGTTACGAATACATGCTTCGCATACCAGGATTGCAGTGCTATGAATGACTACTGTATCGGCAACCAAAGAACATATACAAACAAAACAGGCACCAGTCTGTACGTAGAACAAACACCAACTAAAAATGAGTATAATCATTTTTGTGGACTGTGGACCTGCACATATAACGTTGGGACCTATTTGCCAAACAGGAAATCACTGTTTACAGATGATTACTTTAATATCGATGCAGGCAGTGAAGCAAGAGACCGCGATCAAACTACAATATTCGTTTCATGGCCTAAGCGGAGGTGTGTAATTTTGGGTACAGAGCACTGCTGGAATGATATTCTGGGATCCGCTGGCAGTGAAATTACGATTGGGGATAACGAATACGGTGAGGACCATCACGACGTCGCTCTGCAGCCTTCGCTTCCATTTTTCTTAGCCTTTCCCAGTGGGGACCACTATAGTAAAATGCATAACACCGAAGGCGGGGCAAACAAGATTGGATGTGAAATACACCGTATATGGTTGGTAGATCGTTTTCTGGGTATCTGGAAAAATCAGACTCATAATTATACGCTCTACACTGCCTGTCCAAATTATGGTACTTTTTATTTTTGGATGCTTGACGGTCAAAATAATCTGAAATATTTTGGAAGCTATTTACCAGAGAATCTGTCCAAAAACTTCTATACATATCCTAATACGACATCAAATGAAGCTATCCCAAATGCCAGCTTTTTCCGTATAAGTGACTTACAAAGCGGTGGAACCAAAAGCCTGACTACATGTAAAATTGAAGCGCCGGGCCTGTGGAACGGTCCGCTTTGCAATGAACTCGATCGAACAATTAAAATAACGAGCACCCTCGACAACTTCGACTACAACTTTGTGTATGAGAGGGCATATATGGATGTTCCCTCCGGCGGAACACCCGGATTTTCCGATGCACAATATTTTGATAAGGCAAGTGGCTGTCTTAACGGAGTTTTTAATCCTAAACCAGGATCTGTAGGGTCAGGATTTTCTCTTTATTCTATAACAGCTAAGTATGTAGTTTACCAAATGAATTCTAGTGCAGATGCTAACAGTCAGTTATCTTTGGGGATCGGAGAGCTTTACCTTGATGGTGCAATATTTAAACTGAAACTATACTGGGCCTATGATATGGACTCGCCTATCAATGTGGGTGAAACTGTTTTTACTGTTAATAATACCTCTGACGGCCTGTATTCATTAACGGCTGACGAAAAAACGGCCGGTTCTCCGTTTGCCGGCGCTTCCCAGTGGGTCCCACAGGCGGATATGCCGCCTGTGCTGACATGGAATGAACTGGCTGCATTCGCAATTAATGTATCCGGTGCTGTCGCCACTTGGGACGCTGCCCCTGTATTAAATGCTGTTGGGAATACTCTGGAACTTTTAAATGGCTCGTGGCCTAAATTAATTGGAACACCGCAGCCGGTTCCCGCAAACGGCTCCGGCGGTAATGCCAGATATTCAAAATGGAAGTTTACCATTTCTGGCGATCCTGATGCCTACGCTTATTACAATATATTTATGACTCAGGATCAGGCAAACAAAATGCCTAAAATCCTTAATGTTGTATTAAGCTATGTTCCAAAAGGCAGCGAATTCATGGGGATTGCAGCAAGTTGGAATCAGCCTAAAATGTTTGACATGGCCTTTGAATATCCAATACTGTATACCGCTAAGAGCCCAGGTGAATTAGTAGGAATCTGGCACGACAAGGCCAGCGGAAACCCGGTTTATATTTCCAATCCAAGGGATAATAACATAGAGATTGATCCAGGAGAGACCAGACATACCTGGGGCCCTATTACTCCAATTGCATTCTATATGGGATCATTTCCACGTTCCGAATTAAGAGGATCGCCGCTACGCTGGTGTGCTAGTGCAGAT
>Ga0222666_1000785_pt1 | contig 14160 bp, 37 predicted proteins | sample AntAcemetagen655_FD_181710 | JGI IMG/M metagenome (GOLD analysis project Ga0222666, IMG submission 181710) | Saline water microbial communities from Ace Lake, Antarctica - #655 | ecosystem: Environmental > Aquatic > Non-marine Saline and Alkaline > Saline | place: Antarctica: Ace Lake...
GAGTTAGACAACCTTGGAACAGTAGCAATCAACACTGACCTTATATCAGATACAGATTCAACTGACGACTTAGGTTCAACTACGAAATACTGGGCTAATGCTTATATAGATGAGGTCTATACTCCAGCGATACAATTTCCAGCCTCTCAATCAGCAAGTGCAGATGCTAATACTTTAGATGATTATGAGGAAGGGACTTGGACAATGGCGATGACTTGTAAAACAAGTGGGACGATTACTTTGAGTGGTGGTACTGATGGGGTGTACACAAAAGTAGGAAGAGTCATTAACGCTAGTGGAAGAGTTATTGTAGGTTCAACATCGTCACCTGTGGGAGAGGCTAGAGTAAGTTTGCCTTTTACAGCTGATACTGGTGACAATCTTCCTATGGGTACCGCAGCTTTGAATGGTGTTGATATCAACGCCTCAGCGGTTTATGTTACTCCTGAACTTCCAGGCGGTGTTGGTTATTTTAGACTTGCTGAAACCTTAGATGCTGCAGCTCTGCAAGTAGTACAGGGCGGTGATTTTGGTTCAGGGGACGAAATAAGGTTTTCAATAACCTATTTCACAGAATAAAGGAGGAATATGAAAATACTATCAATCACAATCGGATTACTTTTAATCGCAACTTTGGCTTTTGCAGAACCAGTCTATCGTGAAGAAGCAGAAACTACTACTACAATCAACAGGGATAAAACAATCAGTGTTAAAGAAGTAACAGTAACATATAAAGATGATGTTGCCGTCCTCGAAAGAATAACTGACCGTCAAGTGTATACTCCTGATCTTGACTATGATAGGTGTACTTCTGATAAAGTAAAATCATTATATGATGGAATAGAACCAATAGCCGAGGTAGTGTGGACAAAAGAAACAATTAAGAAATTCAAAGCTAAGAAAGCAGAGAGAGAGCTAATACAATAATGAGACCTGAAAGAATTAAAGAAATAATCAAACAGGCTGATGAAGGCAGTGACAATCTATCCAATGAAGATTGGAAAGAATTAAAAGCTTATATTCAGGAGCTTGAAGAAAAATGAAAGCAGTTATTGCGGAGTATAAGGCGAAGAAGGATAAAAAATAAGGAGTGATGATGGAAGAGCGAAGGAAAGACTATATTCACATTGAAGCAAAGATTGACTCTATTAAAAACTCTTTAGAACAAAAGATTGATGGCTTGAGAAAGCTATTATTAGGCAATGGAGCTATTGGAATTATATCTAAAGTCCAGATGCTTTGGGAAGGAAAGAAGAGCAGAATGGGATTGCTAGACTGGGTGTTTAGAATAACTATAGCTACTGTTCTTGGATATGTGGCTATAAAAGTTGGGTTAAAATAATGTATAAAAAAAGACAAGGGCCTAAAGACTTGGTAAAGATACAAGAAGAGATAAAAGATGCTCGCACTCAATTAGAATTATTAAACATAGACGCAGTAAGAGTTCAATTAAATAATATGGAAAATGTAATAATAACTAGCATAGAAAGAGAAAAAGAGATAAATAGAAAAGGGGAATGATGTTATTAAAAAAACTCTTAGCAGTAATCACTAAAGTCAAGGAAGATATAGAAGAGATAGTAGACTTAATCCCCGAAGATAAACAAAAGATAATTAGAGACTTAATAATAAAGGCAGCGATAGCCTATGGTGAGGCTAAACTTAGAGAGGTTACGAATGAAAAACTTTAATACTGAACTTCTTAAAATGGGCGATGTAATTTTATATAAAAATGATGGCTCTAAATTCGGTAATCTTATACAGAAGAAACAACTTAAAGAAGGGTTTATTTTAGACCACGCACAATGGACACATTCTGAAATAAGTGGAGGAGGCAAACATTCAATCAATATATCACCGCCAATCTCTAAACTTGTAGACATTACTAAGACCCACAAAAAAAGACATATCCGAGTAGTTAGATATAACAATGAAGAGTTTAAAAATGGTAAGCGGTATAAAGTAGCCTACTTCTCAGCCTCACTGTGCAATCGTGGGTATGATTTCTTGGGAATTACGTCTTTTCTATTCAAATGGGTTAAACAAAACAATAGACTTTTCTTCTGTTCAGAGGGGTGTGCTGATAGTTTCCAAAAAGTTTTTCCTAAGATATGGAAAGCTAAAACTCCTAGCGAGATTTACCCTGCAGACTTTAATCCAATGAATGACTTTGAGACAGTTTTTGAAGGGATTATAGAGTAATAGTTATATAAGGAATATCCGGATAGAGTGCTATGAATAGTTTTCTTTTCAATGGCCAGACATGGTCAGCAAAACCTTTGACCTCGTGAACCTCTAAACTTCCGTCATTCTTCTCTACTTCAAAGTCAACTCTATGACCGGTAATCTTTTGGCCATTAACCATAAGGTTATAGGTTACTTGCGTCTTATAGCTTTTAATTTCTCCAGCCTTTACAAGCAAGGCTAAACTATCACAATATTCTCCTTCAAAGATACTATCGTGTTTATGTTCTTGATGGCAGACATAGTTTTTATTACCATATTTACTTTTACCGAACCTCCGGAGATTACTGACTGGGTTTATTCTGCTTCTTTTCATTCAAAACATCCACTTTTGCCAATGTTTATTCCCTTTATCATCTACCCAAGCCCTTTCTACCCATCCTTTCCAACCAAAGTCTTTAGCTATATGCTCTACAAGTTTATTGATACGGAGTGCTTCCACACCAAGTGGTTCAGGACACATATCAGTAGGGTAAATCCTATATTCTAAGATTTTTTTAATCATGCTTTTTCTTGATATTATCATATTCCTCCTTTACGATACTATATCTATATCTTTAACTTTCAACCTTACATTCATCTTGTTTTCTATCAGCATATTTATCAGTTTCATTCTTCTACTTACTACTTCATCTCTGGCTTTCTCTTGAGCGTAGACATCAGCTTTCCTAGCCTTTTCAAGGAACTCAATACCCTGTTCTATATTCCCTTTAGCTATGGCACAAGAGGAGAGGTTGAATAATACCTTGAAGTTGTTTGGGCGTAAGTGCATAGCCTCTACATAGGAAGCGATTGCAGCGCTGAATTGACTTCTGGTGAACTGGAGATTTCCCATATTCAACCACGAATAATAGAACTCCGGCTCATCTCCTAATGGATAGTAGAAGTGCCAGAACACATTACCGTACTGCCGTCTGGCTAAGATAAGTTGTCTAGCGTAAAATCCACATAGTAACCCAATCATAAGAGGATATTGTACTAATAACCCGGAAATCATTAACATCAATCCTACGTTAGCGAGGTATCCTTGGCGGTTTTGACAATATTGCTGACCTAACGAAATAAAATTCGCCCACATCATAAAATTTGTCGTTGCCCAAAATAATCCCAGTGTTACCATACTCCCTCTTTGAGTAATCAGTAAGTAGATTAAAGAAGCTATCCCTAGAACTCCGACTACAAAATACCTGTCAGGCTTATAACTGTTTTCAATCCCTTTCTTTGTGTCTACGAAGTCATCCATATATCCCTGAAAGAAGGAGTAGTGAAGTCCGAGCAAGTTATTCAAAAGGTAATAGCCATAGAATTTTAGAGCTATAATAATCTTAGAAGGGTGTATCCGCAAGACTTGTTTATTCTTTACATAAGCAGATAGCTTTGGGTTCCCTTCTACAGTGAACATCTTTTTAGCTCTAGTATAAACCAACCACAGAACGAACACTGCTACAAAACTATACTGAGGATGGAGTAAGAACGCTAAAGGAGATAAGATACCGTTGAAGTACACCAACCCTACGGGAGCGAAGAAGAACACTAACGGGGCGAGTAAAGGAAAGCACCACAAAGCCAGAATAACTGCTGTAGTCGTTCCATAACATTTACCGCTTACCCATACCGAGACCTCTGTGTTATTAGGGTGAAGTGCGAAGAGAACCGCCGCCATATAAGATATCTCCGTTCTGCCAAAAGCATAGTAAATAAGGACGCATACCACAGAGTGAATGATTATAGTCATTCCGTGTGCGATAGCTCGGCAGTTCTTATCTTCCCAGTAAGCCTGTCCTCTGAAGACTTTCCATAAGTAAATCAAAACATTCTTAGGCTTTTGGATTTTAAGTCTTTCAGTGGCAGCAAGGACTGATAAATCATCAACGACATAATGGTACCTTAGGGCCGGGATTAAAAATAACATACTTAACATTAACAACATTCTTTACCTACCTTTTTTTCTCCATTTGTTAAACTCCATTATTATTACTAGCCCCACCAAAATGACCACTGCGAAAGAGACCACTCCTAAAGAACAGCAGAAACCTATAATGACATATTTCATATTACCTTAGGTTTGATTTCCTCAACCTCAGTATTAGAGAACTCAGTCAGTAGCTTAAACTGGTCTGCTCTCTCTTGTTCGGTACCAAAGACTGTGATTTTAAAGTATTTACTTTCTTTGTATTTCATCATTTAGACCCCCTTTTTTAAAACAACATCCCCCTCTACATCAGCACTAATAGTTGCGATTGCAAAGTTACATTTTTTACAAACAATGTCAACCCAAGGCTTTTTGTTTAAGCTGTCTTTCCTTAACTTTATTGGGTAGATTGGTTGAGGAGATTTGCATAGTTCACAATATACTTTCATTCCCCCCCCTACGTTTTTTGTGTTATCTCTTTATACTTTTCCTCCCATACCCCAAAACCAACTTTCGAAAGTTTCTTAAATATCCCCATAGGTGATTTATTAAATCTCTTTCTAATTGAGTCCCAGCAAAGTTTGTGAATGATAATCTGTCCGAGAATAGACCATTCTTTTGGGGTGAAAGTATCTACTTTTTGCCGTCTAGTTACTTCTTGGAAGAAGTCGTGAGAGTCTATGTAGCCTTTAGCATCCTGAAGGTCAGTACCCTGAAGGTCAGTACCCCGGAGGTTAGCACTCCGAAGGTCAGTACCCCGGAGGTTAGCACTCCGAAGGTCAGTACCCCGAAGGTAAGCATCCCGAAGGTCAGCACCCTGAAGGTAAGCACCCTGAAGGTCAGCATCCCGAAGGTAAGCATCCCGAAGGTCAGCACCCTGAAGGTAAGCACCCTGAAGGTCAGCATCCCGAAGGTCAGCATCCCGAAGGTCAGCACCCTGAAGGTCAGCACCCTGAAGGTCAGCACCCCTATTCTTCTCTAAACACTCCTTGATATTTTCATATTTACCAGATACTAAGACTTTTTTACTGTCAAAACGACTTTTAATTTCAATTTGTTCCATGTCACTCCTTTTATTTAATCACAATAATTACCCCTTGCGTTTATGATTGCTTTAGACAATTCAATTCCTCTTCCACAAGTGCAATATGCTTGAACGATTTGTAATATTACATCTTCTGACAACGGCTTTACATACCCATTCTCTTTAGCATACTGTTCTAAGTCTATTCTTATATGCTCTTCAATAGGTTCATCGCTTACTTTGATATAGCCTAGTTTCCTAAGAGATTGCTGGAGGGTTAGACCTTTCATAGCGTCAGGGTCTTTTACCAAGTCAGCGATTTCTTTACTTAATTTGTGATAGTCTTTCATTTCTTCACCCCTTTTACTTCTGTGTATCTTCCATATATGACACAACTGTAAATAATCTTTCCATTGTTGCAAATCCTTGTGAGTATAAAAGCAACTTTAGATTATCAATATTCATCCAATTTTCTCCCATAACTGTTTCATCATATTCAAATACTACTCTTACTTTCATCTCTCCCCCCTTGCGTTTATGATTGCTTGGGCTATCTTACCCTCTACCCCAATAAGTATCTCTCCAATCTCCTCATCAGCATCTTCTTTAAGACCAGGACAATCTTGTATGGCACATTGGATTTCATTCCAAACAATTTGCTCAAGTTTATATCTCCCTAATGGCTTGTAGAGGGCTTCAATTGCTAACCTATATCTATTCCTACATCTAACTCTTTCATCCTGTTTTCTAAGGTGTTCCAAGTCATTGGTGTAATCATATAATATTCCTTGTAATTTATCGTCAATTTTACTCATACAATTCTTTATACCCCTTTTCCCTACACTCAGGACAAATCTGTTCCCAACCATTTCTATCTTCAGGTATTTCTTCACCGCATATTCTACATAGTTTACTCATTTAGGCTCTTCTGTAAACTTTTCAGGACATACTTCTTTGCAGCTATCTAATGTAGCAAACTTACATTCTTCAGAACATTTGGGATAATCAAGTTTATACACACTATCTTCAATGTCTGGGTTTACTTTTCCTAATTTAATAAGTCTATACATATGCTCAAGAGGGACAACCCCCACAGTAAGTTTACCTTCATCAAACATTTTACAATACTTATCAAGCAAATCTTGTGTTATTTTATCTTCCATTTTTTCTGGCAATCTTCCAGTTACTCTTAGAAAAATATCTACCCTTTCAAAGCTGTGATTGTTTGACATATCAACCACTGTTGGTTCTAATTTCTCTTTACTCATCTCCCACCCCCAATTCTTTTCTGATTGTATCGGTCATATCATATACTTCATAACCACCACAGGCTTTTATAGACTTTTGTATTGTTTTTACTAAACTATCCTCACTCAGTTTTCCTTTCAGTTGGCTAAGTTCTTGCTTTGAGGATTGGAGTTCTCTTCTTTCATACACAACTTGTTTTTTTGCCTCGTGCCCTTCCCTTAATTGTTCCTTGATATAATTATAGCACTCTTCAAACTCAACAAACTCTGAGCCTTGAGGGGTTAAATAAGATAATTGTTTTCTCATTTCCCATTCATACTTCAATAACTCCTCTATCCTCAAATCTTTCTGGGCCCTCAAATCTTTCTGGGCTATCAAAGGTTTTGCTATGTCGTGTAGTTGGTCGAAGCCTGTACAATTACCTTGATAGTTAATATCTGGTTCAAAACACCCTTCTGTAAAAACTTTCTTCTCACCCAACTCCTTCTCAGCTTGGTCTAAAGCCTTTAGAGCTTGGATTGCTTTGGAGAGGGCTTTACCCCATTTATCATTATTGACACCACCTTTTAATATTTCTAATACTTCAATTGTTTGTTTATTCATTACCTTCCTCCTGTGCCAAAAAGAATTTGACGTTACGTAGCCAGAATTTATTAGTTCCATTATCATTCTCACAATTTACCGGTGCATATCTTTTCGATAAACATTCTAAAAAACTCAACCCGCAGTTATGTTCAGAATGTCTTACTCTCTGGTTTCTAATTGTGTTTAAACATATAACCTTACAGCTCTCTTTACTATCACAGGGGACGCTTAATATCCCATAAGGTTTAGATGCCTTCTCCCCGCCTTCAGCAGACCAGATGGCTTGAGCGATTTCCTCGTTAGTACTCGCCCAACAATTAACACATACCACAGCTAGAACCAACGCTAATATCAAAGCACATATGTATTTCATTTTTCCTCCGGTTCAGGGACAACTATTCCCTGTTCTCCCAATATCCTATCAATATCTTGTTCCCATATAGAAAACTCAGTAGTTGAAAGTTCTGATGATCCTCTTACTCTTGGCGGTGTGCAAACTCTGTCAGTAAGGAATAAACTACAAAAGTCATAGTGAAGTTCCTCAGGAGTTCTATCTCCTAGTATTTTAGCAGCGAAAGTCATTCTAGCCCAATGACGAGAGTTGGCTGGTATGCTTCTAATCTTAGATGATTTCTTTATAGTTAAATCAATATGTTTACCCTCAAAAGTCTTGATATAGATGTTGAATAGCTTCTTATCAAACAAGATCAGTAAACCTTTAGTAACCTTGCCCTTGAATTTCAAAATCTACTCCCTAGCTTTAGTTGAGAAGGATATGATAAAGGTGGTTCTTCTACTTTTAAAGGCTCTCCTAACCATCTATAACCAACGATATAACCTTTACCATTCCTAATAGATTCAACCTGGGGGCTATCTGAAGGCCTTAATCTCCTCTCACCATTAGATAACTTCCTACCTTGCCTCTTGCATATGATCTCAAGCTGGTCACAAGTAAGCACTCTACCTTCCATAGATTTAAGTATTTCGTGAAGATCCTTTTTCAATCCCATATTACCCCCTCACACTCATTATTCTTTCAGACATTATTTTAACACCAGGAATAGGAACTTGCCCTTTAGTGGCTTTTACGAAAGCATTTATAGCCTTCATATTTGGTAACTTGTAAGCGTCAGATAACAATGTCATATCAATTTTCTCATCAGCGTAATAATTCATTCTAAAAGAACCACCCTGCGGAGTTGGGGCTGTGTCGGATAGTATTACATTAACTGGAGCAACTTCTTCAACTTGAGAGTTTAGTTCTTCGGCTAGTTCAGTTTTTCCTTTTTCAGTCGCCTTTTCGGCTTTTTTCCTTAACTTTTCACGTTCCTTCTCAGCTTCTTTTTCAGCCTGTTCTCTTAACTTACGTTCTGCTTCAGCTCTTATACGTTCCTGTTCATCAGTATAGTCGATCATAACTCCTTTTAAGTGCTTTTCAGCCTTAGCAAGATTTTCTTGGGGATGTCTAAACATATCCATAATTCTTTTCTTAGTTTCATCGAGTGGTTTAGTAAGACTTTTGCGGAGTTCGTCTAACTCTTTACTTTTAGTTTTTACCTGCTTAGTAAGATCAAAAGCTCTACTATAATCGTCTTGACTTTTAACTTGAACCGAAGTAATCTCTGTAACCATAGCTGGTAAGTCCTTAATGCTTTCTTTAACTTGTTTTTCTTGTACCAAAATTTCTTGTGTCATAAATAACGCTCCTTCCAGTTATGCACTCCTAACGCATTAAGAAAAGCCGTCTTATCTTCTACGTCCTTTGTGCGAGGTAATAAATTGTAAGTCCCATCTCCTTTAAGGTGGAGTATCCATCTATTTTTAACTTTGTCTTTTGGGTAAAGTTCGTTATAGGCTAGCTTATATGCCATTGTTTGGATGTTAGCACTTGGGTTTATAATAGCTGTGCATTTAATTTCTAATATCCCTTTGTTGATGATAATTAACATACGGTCTGGAGTTCCTGCAAAACAGAATTTCTTTGAGGCAATATGCTCTTCTATCTTTACTATTTCTGGTTGATTTTCTAAGATGAATTTTTTATACCCTTCAAAGTAAGGTCTTTCAGCTTCTCCTACAGTATCTTCGTCAAGTATTCTTTCATCATAATATTGTGTAGCTAAATGAACATTTTTACCAATATCTCTTTTGTAGTTTAAGATACCTCTTGGGATACGGCTAAGATCTACATACCCTGCAGATTGTAAAATTGTGGTTACACTTGGGTATATAGAACCGTCAACCGTATATACATGTTTTTCTTCATTTAGCTGAATATTCATAATGTTACTTGTTCTGCGTTAAATTGTTTTTTCCCTTGATACTCACTCACTACACAACCAACAAAATAGGCTGTCATACCTTTATCAATTCCCTCAATAGGAGTTCCCCACATCCCGACATACATAGAGGTAGACTCGTCTTGAATTAGATAACTTGTCCTGTCTGATTTTTTAATTCCAACTTTCTTAGTATAGATACCTTTAACTTCTCCTGTGATGTGGATTGTATCTCCAATCATTGCTTCTAGTGCCTGGGTTACTGATATAAATTGAGTTTCAGCAACTCCCAGCTCGTCCATTACTTCATTAGCAAAATTCTTGTCTTCTTCAATTGGTTCTGCTTTGGGTAACTCTTTAGGTTGCTCTTTAGGCTGTGGTTTCTGTGGTGTAGGTTTGCCATTTATTTCTGATTGGCGTAATTCTTCTGGTAGATCCTCTAAGTCTTGGTCAAATATATCACTCGCTGCGGTAGCAGTAAGAACAGCGTCAACCAATGCCCTTTTCTTTGCCATCTTTAAAACAGTATTAGCAAGGTCAGACGGTTGTGTTCTTATTTGCTTTAGCTGTCTAGGCTTTTGATTGCCATAACCCTTAAGCCACTTTTCTCTGCGTCTATCCTCGGAAGCTTCCTCAAATTCCTCATTACAAACAGATTTACGCCATTTATACTTTTCTTCACCAGTAGAACACTCACCAATACCTGACCCAACAAAATTACCATTTAGTGATTTTAGTCTAACAGTTACACGATAGCGTATTTCATCATTTGTAGATAAGTCGTCAATAATTGGGTCGGCTGATAATCGGAAAGTAGCCATAATCTTTTCAGCTCCAGGCTTTAAAAGAGTAGGCTTATCCCCACACCCCGGAACAGCTCCATAATGAACGTCCCTTTTCATCACTCCTTGCAAAACTTTTTGAATGATGTTTATCTGTGCTTTTACTTCGTTGACACTTAACGGTTTATTCTCTAATGTTACAACTTCATTTGTCATCTTACCTCCTCATCTTTTTTTTATTTTACTACACTTTATACAGATCATAACCGCCATCGGATAAGGGAATACATAGTTAATGGCTCCAGGGTAAAACTTTGGAGTAGCAATTACTTTGACAAACTCATCAGACCATACATGTTTTCGACATTTTTTCTTTTTCTCAGCACACTCTTCGCACATTCCAAGGATTAAATCTGTTTCTAATCCACATATTTTGCATTCGCCTGTATAAGTATCTCCCATAATTACCTCCTTTTATATCATCAACTCAGCTAATTTACTTAATTCTCTAACATCTCTAGGCTCAACAGCTCGGCTTAATGCTTTGAATAGCTTTTTCTGTCTTATACGGATTTTAATTTTCTTGATTAGTTTCATTTTGACTCCTGTGATTTTAACACCTTACATTTACCAAAAGCCCCTTTAGTAGTTGCTCTATTAACATTTCTACATTTCTTTATAGGTTTTTTCCAAAGTGGTAAATCTTCTTTTTCTTTTATTAAGTTTTTAAACCACTTACTTATATCAAAATCACTATAACTCACTTTACCTCCTCTACTTCTGGTAAACTTGCATTATTGTTAATACGATCTATTATATTTGCCAATGTTGAGTGTTCGTTCTTGTCTAAGCCTTCTTCTTTTCTTAGGGTATCAATTATAGAAAGATTGTTCATAAAACCTCCTTAATTCTTTTAGAAGTATAATGCTCTTGCTCCTATTATTCTGTCCATTATACTCTCCTCAATTTTTTAGCTATTTTGACAAACTCTGGTTCACCATCATAAACATTATATTCATCAGTATAGTTATCACCAGCGTCAAAACTTATAGTATCATATTGGTGTTCTTCCCACCAATCTAATACAGCTTTAACTAAAGCGTACATTTTACCAATTACTTCTTGATGATAAGCCTCATAATCATCTATTGCTTGGTTGTAGGTTTCACATTCACATAAACCTATACAGTTATGATTGTCTTTAGTTTTCTTCTCTGGTTTTTTCATAACCTCCTTAATCTAAAGTACCCACAACATAATTCTCAGGCAAGGTGTATTCTATAACACACTTCTTGCAATCAACATTTACTAATTCACCCTTTCTAATATCTATTTCTGAGATAACTCTTAGTAGTTGGTTCAAGAAGCTTTTTTTTGTGCTGTTGAGTTTAACTGTCATTTTGCTCCTCTGCTTTGGCTATGGCTTGTTCTTTAAGGGAAGAGTAATTTTCCATGCAATAACTATATTCTTCTTTAGATAATCCCGTAAGGTCTCTTGCGTTTGGTGAGAACATATTATACTGACCTTCAAGTCTAACTTCTTCGTATGCTTCCCACTTTACTATTTGTTCGTTTGAATGTTTACTCACTTTCCCTCCTTATATTCTTGGTAGATTAGTGATATTAAAACTTTAGCTGAGTAAGGTGGTCTGGTAGTTCCAGCTAACCATCTTCTAACTGTTGTTACACTGACTTTTAGTTTTGAAGCTAAGTCTACTTCTGATAATTTCTTGTTCATCACTATCATCATTCTTCGTTCTTTACTCGTGAAAATTATTGTTGACATTTGTTACCTCCTATTTATTCAATATTACCATAATGTTGAACCTCTGTCAAGTATTTATTTTCAATATGTTTTTAATAGTCAAAAACCCCTTGATTTTATTACAGTTTTGTTCTTGTTTAATAACTTGATTTTATTGAGTTTATCAGCTTGAGTTATCTCCACTACTGTAAAGTTGGCATAAGGTAGCTCATTATTGAGACAGGTTCTTATCGTACTTTTCGTGCCATCGCCATAATTTTTAGTTTTAGTTGACTTGTATGTTGCCTTGAGTAGGAAGTATCTGGTGATCTCTTTTTCTGGTTTTGGTGGGCCGAAAGCTGTGATTGGTAATTTAATCATTTAATCTCCTATTTGTTAGCCTTAAAAAACGCTGTAGCGAATTTTTCAGAGCAAATGCTCCTTCTTCTAGTCCTACCAAACTTCCCATAATACTTACTATGGATTTGTCTTGTAGATAATCTATCAAACTTTGGTAAAGCCCTTGCGTTTATTTTTGCTTTTTCTAATTCGTCTTTAGTCATTACTTCGCTTGCGTCTTTATATACCTTTTTAGGTTCGTTAAATATCCCCCATAGGTGAGTCTTCTTTTTATAATTATCCCCGAACTCATAGGGGCTATAGACAAAAGCTGGTTTGCCTAGAAAGTATTGCAGTAATCCACAGGGGTTCTCTATCATCCAAAATGCTAATGTAGTTTTTTTACTAAAAGGTTTTAACAATTTATATTGTGCTTCCCAGATGATCCTTTGACAATGCCTGACGCAAACAATACCTTTTTCTAAATCTCGCGGATTGCCTGTGCTTTTAGCCCACGAGAATTGAGTACAGGGAGGATTAGCAATAATACCATAAACATTCTCAGGAGGATGATAATTCTCTACACCGATAGACTTACCGACTAATCTAACATCATAACCAGCTCTTTTATAGTCTGCACTATCGGAGGCTATATCTTCGTCACAACATAAGTGTAGTATAATTTTATTCATAACTTAATTGTTTGGCTATAGATACACTTTTCAAATATTTTATAATTACGATGAAGGTATTTATAATCTGTGTATAGGCTACGGTACTCTACAATTTCGCCAATAAGTGAGCATATAATAGTTAATATTATAATGTTCATCTTCCCTCCTTCTCAACCTCCTGAACCCTCTTATCATAACTCTTAACCCTCAACTCCATTCCTTGCCTAGAGATCACAGAATCAAACTCTTTCTTCCTTACCTTCAATTTCTCGTATTCCTCCCCATTATCAATAGCGTCCATAAACTCTACTATGTCGTGAACCCTCTGGACATTAGCATAGAACGTAGAGAGTGTAGTATCGTAGTAATGCCCTATCTCTGGGTTCTCAAGGTAGTAGGATTTGGATAACTCTTTCTTCCGAGAGGGCATCATATTCTCGTGTTCTTTAATCTGCTGTGTCTTGATGGGGAATTGTTTAGGCTTGAAAGTCCCCCAGACTTCAGGGTCTAAGAGCCACTTGGCTACCTTACGCTGAAACTCTAGGGGGGTGAGGCGTTGTGCCTTGAGGTCGTCTAGTAAAATATTGCCTTGTCCTTTAGGGTTGTATCTGTCCATTTGTCTCCTTAGTTAGTAATCATTATTTATATTCCCTTGTATCTCACAACACAATACTTCTGGAACAAACACGCTAGTCATTATGTTGGCATCTAATCTGTGATGAGTATAAATCCAACCACCAATAACTCTTAATATGGTAGTAGAATGGTTATCTACCCACACCTTGTCGTGTAATTTCATATCGCCTAAATCTTTCTCTTTCATTTCCCCTCCAATAGTTCTTTGTTCTCCATAGTAATTTAGGTATATTTTTTAGAGTTAGCTAACACTACTTGCAAAAGCTATAGCCATTTTTTTACAATCTTCTTCGGTTTTAGCTTCAAAGCCTACTTTCAAAACATAAGGATCATTTTTGTATTCTTCACAGTCCTCTACCCACCCACTCTCAGCACAGCAATCACCTTTCTTTACTTTATCTCCAATCTTGAAACCATATATTGCCCTATGACTCCAACCATACCACTTCCCATCTTTTTTAGATTTACCGATAGAACAAACAGAACCTCTCCCAAGCTCTGGTAATATTCCTCTTTTAACACAAAGTCTATAAGCAGATTTGCTATCCCCAATATAATCTCCACTATGGTTGTAAGCTACTGTCATCCAGCACTCACTACCACCTAAAGTTATTAACTCTCTTTGCAAGATATAACCAGACTTAAACTTTTTAGTCCATTCAATCTTTTTACATTCTTTTATATATACGCTTT
>Ga0222666_1000793_pt1 | contig 14087 bp, 10 predicted proteins | sample AntAcemetagen655_FD_181710 | JGI IMG/M metagenome (GOLD analysis project Ga0222666, IMG submission 181710) | Saline water microbial communities from Ace Lake, Antarctica - #655 | ecosystem: Environmental > Aquatic > Non-marine Saline and Alkaline > Saline | place: Antarctica: Ace Lake...
CATAGGTATGCCTGAGCCAGTAGGCTGTAGAAGAAAGGCCGGTTTTTTTCATGGCTTTTCCTATGGCACCGGCCACTGTCCCAGGCCGAACAGGCGTATGGGGTTTGTAATAGGTCACAAAGATGTGTCTGAACTCTGTTTTGGGTCTGGCCCTAAAAACATAGGCAGCGATGGCCTTAACGGTCTGTTTGGGTAAAGGGAGAATAGTCGGAGTCGTGGTCTTTCTCTCTTTGATAGTGAGTTCTCCCATAGTAAAGGAGACATGGTCGAGAGTGATTCGGCTGATTTCAATGGGTCTGATCCCCAGAGTATAGGCCAAGTGGATCATGGCATACGTCCGGATATCCACAGAAGTCTCGAGTTTCAGGCTTGAAAAGAGTGTTTGCAGCTCTTGGGGCCGCAAAAATTTGGGCGGCTTCTTATGGGCAAACAAGGGGGCGCCTACCAGCAAGGCGGCAAGATCTTTCCTGATGATCTTCTTTTCAGCATACAAATACTTCAAGAATCCCCGTACATAATAGCGGTAGATCCGGAGTGTGGTCCTGGCTACCTTGAACTCGCCCATAAATGCATCAAGGTGTTCTATCTTCAAGCCGGCAAGGCTGATTTTATGGTTTTCAAGATAATCATGTAAGGAAGCCAGCACCCTTCTTACATTGGTAACCTGGGCCTGAGAGATTTCCCGGGTATGTGCGAGATAGAGAAAATATTGCTCGTAAATGTCAGGTAATCCGCCCTGGTCTTCGTTCATTGGAGCGCCTCCCGGATCTTTCTCATATGCTGGGACGTTATTCCTCGCTGCTGTTGAATGATCTCTTCCCTTGTAAGGGGTGCTACCGGTTCTGACGGCAATGAAAGGACCTGGTAGATAGGATGCTCGTAGGCCAAAAGAGACTTGTCGATTAATCCCTCTCTTGCCTCTCCCAATGAGGTGAGACCGATTTTGATCAAACTACATATTTTGTCATCATGGTAGAAACTGATCCCGTTTCGGTCGGAAACACTCACCAGGAAAAAATAGAGCAGAATCTCCACAGCAGACAAATCCCGGAGAAAACCGCCGGTGATAAAACTATGGTCGATCCAACTGAAGGATCCCTTAATTTTTCGAACCCGTGAAGAATTGAGGATTCTCTTGTCGTACATGGGTGTCACCTCCTGCAAGAAATGGCAACATTTTCTCCCGTATGAAAGGCCCTGTCCAACTGAAATTGCATATCAAGACAGGGAAGCGTACTTAAAACAAAAGTAATTTCAAGGGGTTTTACATCTAACTGGGCATTTATATCAAGATTCGAGGATTCCCATAATTGGTTCGTGATCTCAGGGATTTGTCCCTTTAACTGGGCTTGTATATCAAGACGGAGCTTTTTTCGCCTGTCACGCTCCCTCTGTGCTTCACGGTTCTTTTTCACATATTCCGGATGGCTTTCCCGGTACTCTTTTAGGTATCCCGGATTCTCCTCAAGCCAATCTTTGAGCCGAGAATAGCCCTTGCTATAGTAGTCAGGGTTTCTTTCTCTCCATTTCCTGTTGTTATCTGCCTTCAGGGCCGTTTTACAGGCAGGTTTTCCACAGGTCTTCTGGCGGTCGCCGACTTTTGGGTGAGGGGTGAACTGGGTCTTGCAGTAGGGACATTTTTTCATCCTGGCCCTCCTTTGAATGAGAGGAACGAAACAAACCAAACAAAGCAAAGGACCAAGATGAATAAAGAGGAATCAAAAGGAAAGAACCATACCCTTTTCTCCCTGATTAGAATTATAGGAATTATAAGGAAGGAAGTTTAAATCTGGATATACAAAACGTTTTAGACTCTGGAGGAATTATATGAAAAACAATAAGGAAATAAAATGGAAGGAATCAAATACACACAACATAACCAAACCGGCAACATAACGTGCATGATCATAGCATCGAAAAAGCTGAATTTCATTCAATAATTGAGTTTGTAGTCCTGAATTTATATTTCCTGCCCAAAACCATTTTCAGGGTGTCAGGAATATTGATATCATAGGTTTTTATGGTTATTGATTTCTGCAGGTACGTTGGAGTAATCACATGTTCCAGACCCCCTTATGATTCTGTGCCTTATTTTGGCTCTCATGCCCATTTTTCGACTGCAATAGACGCTTGGTCTTTGGCAAATCCCATCAATCCGGAGCATTTATCAGAAGATGAAATAAAATCTTGAAAATCAGACCAATCTGAAAATTTCTGTCCGGTAATCGTTTGACATTCTATCGCCCCTGCTTCTTCTTTAAATCTATTTACAATTTCCTTGCCTACGTTGAAAGGTTCTGGCTTTTCCACCGGTTTATTTGTAAGAAGATTTTTGTGACCAACAGCAAAAGCCTTGAGGATTTCAGAATACTTCATATCACGAACATTCATGCCAATTAACAAATTCACGCCCAAGATCGCCCCTACGAGCGCACCACAGGCTCCGCCTTGAAGGCCTATACCACCATCAAAGACAAAAGAAAGCTGCTCAAGAAGATCATCACCTACGCCTGTTTGTTTTTTTATTCCTTTTAAAACTCGTTGTGCACAATGTATTGGTTTGTCCTGTTTTTGATCCGATTGCACTTCCATCATTGGCAATTCTTTCTCCCGAAAGGCGTACAGGTATCTTGTCGCTCCTCTGATATGCCATAGACACTTACTCACCTTGTCACCCGGCATGAAATATCGCAATTGACCCATTATTGTATAAAAATCCACGCCACTTCTTTCTCTGCAAAAAGAAGTACCATAATTTTCTTCAAACCATTTTACATATTCACCGACTAAGGCAAGTAATCCCGCCTGTGCTGGTATCCCTTTTTCCGTTATTTCGTCATAATGCGACAGTGCCAACCCGATTGCGCCGCCCGATACAACCCCACAGGTTGAACCGGTTGCGACTACCCCTCCCTCAAGTCCCGTAAATGATTTCAATAAGTTATCCTCAGATTTCCCGATCATATCCTGGAAAACTTCCAGAGAGGCAAGCGCTCAATTGAAATCTTTAATCAGGTAAAAAGGTGCCCTTCGTCCCCAATATCCCTTTGTCCTGTTTTTCATTATATTTCCTCTATTGTCTTAAACATTTATCGGAAGCCTACACCAGTACAAAAAGAAAATTATAGGTTGAGAAACGCTTTCGTGAATGAATGAGGTCCGTTCGGGACCCGGCTATTTTGTTTAGATCTAAGACGTGACTGTCAGCAACCGGAACAGGAATTATAATGACCCGTAGCTTTCCGTCCTCATCTCACGATGGGTTTGGCTTTCTCTGGAAGAGGTTTTAAGCTCCCAACAGGCAAGAAACGCCTATTGGGAGCAGGGCATATACAGTTTGAGGTTGTGTTCTTCATGGGTTAACCTCCTGGATAGAGGTTTGATGGTTGGTTGGGTATTAGCTGATGTAATGACAAAAAACCCTTTGTGTCAAGAGAAATCAGCTTTGGGAAAGGTCAGGATTTCTTTGGTATCTGACAATACCCTCAGGTGTGACTTACGTGCATTAAGTCAGCATAGCACATCCGCCACAATAAGTGAAGGCTACCAACAGAATTGTGGAAAATGGACTGAGATCAATATGGACCAGTAAATAGTACCTCAAAGCCCTTGAAATTGTCAAATGAGGTTAAACCCATACCTACCTATGGGCTCGATGAGTAACCCCGCTACAGACGTCCAAACCTACCCGACAACCGCTGAAGTAGGGTTGTTTGAACCCCCCTTGGTGGTCGCTTCCTGCCTGGAGTCGGTTGTAATTCACGGAAGAAAACATTGATGTAACACCGTGTCCTGTCAAGGCTGGTAGGAGGCCATTCCGAAAAAATGGCAAAACAGAACCGGGGAGTACGTAGAGCTCTGGGTAAGATGGGCAGGGGCGGGTCGCGGGTATATCGATCGTGAGATTAATGGCCTTCTTGTAAATGGTAGATGCTGGCGTACGAACCTCATGTATTTTTTTATCAAAAAATGTCGCATTGTCTGGATATTGGGACTGTATGTGATATCTGGCCGAAGATATGGAACATGGCAATTGATTAATTATCGTCGCTAACACACCACGGGGTGAAATGGGGGTAAGGCTTAATGACTCGGTTTAGATTCCAGCCGTAATAGCACTCCAGGGCATACGCGAAGCTAGTGTCGGTGCGACATGATTCGGACGTCGGGTAAAAACTATTTTCTGTACACTGAAGATTCGTGAACGGGTGGCCCGGTGGCAGGGCTGGATTAATCTGTGTTCTATCAATCAAACTCCGCAGCTCCGATATCGAGGGTAGGCGCCAGCCGCTATGTTTCGCCAGCGTCAAGAAATCGCAATAGTATAGTGCGTCATACCAATTCTTCTCTCCAACCCGATTGGCGTTCTTCGTCCAAATGATCATTGTGTTATTATCCGTCACCGTGCCATCACCGTTATCGGTGAACCTCTCCTGCGGTGGTCCCATTACGTCATAACTGAATGACAGGGTGTCACTCCATAAACCGCAATTCTCACCAAGACAAGCCAAAATTTTCCATGTGTACGCTCCAATTATTTCAATCTCTGGTGTCACCATGCACAAACCCTCTTCAGATGAACACTCCCCCTCCTCTGCGGTGAACCACTCCTCTATGATAGTTTCTTCAGCTACATTTTGCACTAAGAGACAATACCTGGTGGCATATTGAACAGGTGTCCATTCATAGGTAGGAGTCATGGTGTCTGTGATCCCGAAGGGTGCAACCGGTATAGCATCGCCGATTGCATTCGTACCATTATCATCGCCGCTACATCCTAAGAAACCCAAAAGACCTACCAGAACAATAGCCAAAATCGTTTTCATAATCTTTTTCCCTCATTAGTGTTTTTGGGTTTCAGTCGTTTTGCCCGCTACAAACCATGGTCTCTCAAAAGACAAACCAGATAGCTGGCAAATGGGGTTGAGATCTCCTATACTCTATACACCATCCAGGGCCTTTTCGTCACAAAAACTAAAATATATGCCAGAAATAAACTTTAAGACTGGGCAAGATTACTGAATACTAGCGATAAATTGTTAGAAAGACGGTGATTCATTTCATATGCTAAGATTCAGAATTGGATGGCCTATCCAATGCTATGCTACATTGAATCTTCTGTCTCATCCGTCCCAAGAGTTAGCAACAATACCAACTCAAAACATGCGTTTTGTCAAGGGTAATCAAAGGCTTATAGTGGTCATTGCATATAGCTTTTCGGCGCCTCAATCCTTGTTCGCTACTTTGCTAACCGGATCTGAGTAGCGAAAAGTACACAAAGGCATTACGAGTGGTTTTGCGAACAATCCCTAAAACAATGTGTTGATAAAACAACCCCCTCCAGCACCACCTCCGCTACCTGACGGTTTGATGCGAAGCAGTTCCCATCCCCCTTCCGGAAGGTCATCCAAAGTGTCCGTCAGGAGATTCATGGGATTTGCTGTACCCACATACAGGCCTTCAAATGCGGGTACCATGGTTCGAATGCCGTAGTTCGTATAATTGCCAAGGCCGTTGGTGCTTTCAAGGATACCGGGTGTGTCGGAATCGGGGACCCGGAGAAGATCCGCCCCGTAACTGTAATTCAGCAATTCCAGAAAATCTTCAAACGCCCATGTGGCACGAATCATCTGGTCTTCGGAGGCCTTGTTTTTTGAATTGATATTGTTATTGATCACCATGCCCAGGTCATCAATAATTGTGCCGATCAGATAGCTCCAGTCGAATGTGCCGATATAAAGGCCGTTATGGGAGACAGACATGGTCCATGTGTAGACGTTGAAAAAGTTGCCGAATCCGGATAACCCCCACTTCGGAACGGGATCGGCCATGTTGTTTTCATGCAGCCATGTGAGGTTAAACGTATAGGTTTTTGAATTAGGATCATACACGGGAAAATACCGCTGGCCATAGAGCAGTTCAATTACCGGGGCGGTATCGAAGTCCTTTCCCCTGAACACGCTGATGGCGCGATAGGTTCCCAGAATGGCTGACAACAATTCTTCTGCTTCCAGTCCGCCGTTATCGTCTGCATCAAGGGTGAAATCGTCGTCAACATCAAAATGCCTCTGGAAGGCCGATATGGTGGAGGTGAAGGGGGCCATCAATGTCCCCCAGTAGAGATAGCCGTCAAAGGATGCCAGGGCACCCCCAGCGGTGGCCGAGGCCGCTGTGATGTCGGGTTCGTAATCGGTGATTTCCCATACTTTTGTCCATCCCAGAGCCGAATCGCCAGTCAGCCCGCCGTCGGGGACCGAGGGACTCATGTAAAGGCTGGCAAATTCTCCTGACTGAACTGAAATCTCTTTGGGCCGGGTGGAAATGAAAATCCGGTCGTCATGAAATGCCAATTCCCGGCCCTGGGAATTCAAATTTCCCACGATCTCGAACTGAAACGGATCTTCCACATCTCCTGTCCATTTCAACACGGTGCTCCCGGAATCTTCACTGTTCCAGACAACCGTGTAAAGGCTGCCGTCTGCCACCAGCCATTTCCGAATGTTTTCGTAATCCATCAGTTTTTCTGCTCCGATATAGGTTCCGTCGGCATTGAAGGCGAAAATGCTTATCGCGCTCTCGCCGAGGGACGGGCCGGCAAAAAACACCACGTTACCCAGGCTTCCGGCGGATCTCAGACCAACGGTCAGCCGGAGCATTTTCAGATCGATAAATTTGTCCGGCTTTTTTTCTTCAAATGACTGGGTTTCCGTGTCATAAGCATAAATTCTCGGGGGGCGCCAGTCCCCGATTGGACGGGGTTCTTCCAAAAAATTGCCCTGTTCATACTCACAAACCCATGAAGACGTCTCATGGGGAAACGTACCACCCAAGGGAAGGGTCATCCCGCCGATGACCAGGCAGTGCGGGTTCGCCGCGGTTCCAACCCATATCGTAGAACCGGTTTGGGTCATGCTCCAGGCGTATCCCTGATTGACTTTTGGAAAACCGAAGTTTCCCGGATTCACCGGATCTTCCTCCAACATGCAGGCTTCCGGATCAATGCCCTCACCGTCATAATGATTATTACCGTTTCCCAATCCGAAATAACACTCATCCGGCGAGGCCTTTTGCAGCAGATCCCAGTTTATCAGGCCTGAAAAGCTGTTGCGTCCAACACTCTGGGATTGCTGCCAGAATTCACAAAGCTCCCTTGATGTGACGCCCTGCGCGAGCAAAGTCGTCGAAGAAAACACCAAGAGTCCACAGAGCCATAAAAATATTGAAATGAATAAAAGCCGGTTCTTTCCACCATGTTTTCTTTTCATATGGCGCCTCCTGATGTTTAGGATGGACGGCGAGAATTCCCGAAGGTTTTAATGTTGCAGAATGAGACAAATCTAATCGAGAATTGGCAATCTAAAGAACGGTTGTAGAATGATGCAGATCGGGTTTTGCATTTTTACAGCCAAGTTAATTGCAGTTAACCATTTTGGGGAAATTGCAGTTTTGCTAATAATTACTGTTAATTTCCCATAAATGTCAATAAAGAAATCCAATCGTGGACTAATGATGGAAATAAGCGAAATGATCCAGAATTCGAACACAAATGCTGAATTTTAGGTTAGTGAAAAAACGAATCCTTCCCTCTTGACTCTGGTTTTTTCGGACTTATATTAAAATTAATGAATAAGTGTCGATAAACTTCAACACCGATAAAAAAACCACGTGATGGCCAAAGGCCTCCAAAGGTTACACTTTAAAAAAGGAAGTTAGACGAGGCACTTAATCAACCAACGAGGCTCTCGGATGCTCGTTCAGCTTTTTAGCTGATCATGTCCAACTTGAAAAATAGAAAGATTTGATTCAGGAAAAGCAACGGCATCTTTGAGGCTCGACAAGACAGACAGGGGACACGCAGATTATTATTAGATCTACGTGTCTTTTTGTTCGAGTGGAAAATCATCCCTTCGAGTAGCATCCCCTGCATCTTCCTTACAAATACTCCCAAATCTGCTGTACCCATCCAAATGTTGACTGGTCAGATAGCCCTGTTGCTGAAATATAACGTGCATGAACCTTGCACGCCACATCAGCCAAAACCGTGCGAGGCTACCAGCACAATTGTTGCAGCATGGTCCCGATTTAAGCCCCCCTCCCATCGGTCTAAACTGAACCACTCTACAATCCGGAGATCCCGCCGTTAAAAAAAGTCAAATCCCTGAACCAGCGACCTATTCTAAACAATACAAGATGCATTTGGTCAAGAATTTTGGGTAGATGCGCCTATTAACCCTGACGGGAATGGGAGGGTCAAGTCGAGCTATTTATTCTTTGCTATCTCATGTCTCAAATATGTTCATTCTGGATTTCCAGGGTAATATGCGTCCATCAAATACTTGTACAGGCCCTGAATCTCAGTGTAGTTGTGCTGATACCCCTGTGCTATTTCTGACGGCACTTCTGAGTCTACCTCCGTTTCTGCTTCATGATGTTTGAGGTCTCTCAAGAAATCCCTTAAAATGGCTTTTCTTAAGCGCCCTTTTTCTATTGGTATTATTTTGCCTCTTGCCATTTTTAAATAGGGCATTTTTTTCTTCCCTCCTCATACCTGGCCAAATAGTCCTTAAAAAGCTGGCCGAGTGAATTTCTATGGGTAGGGAGTTCCAGGTCCCTAAAACAGAACGGGACTCAATCACTTAACGAGGTTTGAAATAGTCGGTTAAAGACGACAGACTTGATGTCCACGACAGGGGTATTGTCTATCACCTCCAGGGACTTCACTTTGATCCTGGATGGTGGCTCTACAGCGGTGATGCGCGTTTTGTGGAGGCCAATGGGATTGGGTCGGTGAGGTGAACGTGTGGCAAATACGCCTTTGATTGGATTTTCCCGATTTCCCCTTGGATGGACCTTCAATATCGAACGGTCACCCAAGTGCATCCAGGTAAAAACCATGATCTCGTCCCCGACTTCCAATCCATCCATGGCCTCGGCATATTGAGGCTCGATCTCAATCCAGGCCCCCGGAGCGGCTTCACTCTCCTGGCGCGGGCATTCATGAATATTTTTCAGTACTGACCGGACGATCCCGATCGGTCTAATCTGGAAGATATGACTGGTCATTTGTCATTAGCCACTTGTCATTGGACTTTGGACACTGGTTCGGCCTTCTGCCTATTTGTCAATGTTAGCACGAATAGTCTGTATGAGCTTCTGGATATCCTCCGCATTTAGCTTGCCATCTTTTCGGAAGATTAATCTCCCCTCCTTGTCAAAGGCCAATATATCGCTGTTATCATCAGAGATGCCCCATTCCTTGACAAGGACCTTATCATAGTCCCGTATCATAATGGCGGTGGGATAGCGTTTCTGTTTCTCTTCTAATGCAGATGAGATGGCGAAGTTAGGGAGCCAGGTGGCATCCATATTGGTAATACCGAAGGATTGGTATTTCTCTCGAGGGAACTTTTCTTTTTTCAGGGCCTCACTCGCTTCATTATTGAGGTCCCTCTCATCAGGATCTACATAAAAGATCACATGGATCTTCCCTTTCAGCTCTTTGCTGCTCCATGGACTCCCGTCCAGTCTCCCACCAAGATCGCCTTTCAACACGACTTCTTTGGGAACCTGCCCCATTTCTATGCCGGCCCAGGCGGGTTGGGCAATTAAACAGACTGCGAACATAATTCCCACAAAATACTTCATCTTTTCTCTCCTCCAGAATTGGTTAAATAGTTGAGTGGTTGAGTTGGGAAAAAACATATTATATCAAATCATTAAGGATTCAACATCATCGAATTCGCCCATCCCTAACATACGGGGTTGTGAACAACAGGAATAGATCATAACTTGGCCTCGGTGTCAATGAAAGACCTTTGAAAAACGCCCCTTTCAAAGTCTGCGCTTATCTGCCTGCCGTCTCCGGCGGGACGTCAATTTCAGATTTTCTACTGCTGTTCTTTGCGGCTCTGCGCCTTTGCGCGAAAATGCTTATTGGATTACAGATAACGCCCGAATTCGAGGGATTTTTTATTAATGCTGAATTGGATATGTGGCTGGACCATTTCATGGACCGTCTCCCCAAAGGGGAGGTAAATAGTGCCTGAACGAAAACCCTGTTCAGGCACAATTTTGGATTTTGGATTGCGGATTTTGGATTGATTAAAACAACTTTACCTGCTTATAATTCAATGACTGATCTTGGTTGCTTAAAATTTTGTAGTTTTCGGTCAAGCACTAAATAAGGGAGGCATTCTTGATAGAGCAGCTTATGTCAGGAAGCAGGGGTATTACCTTTTTCTTTGTAATAGCGCTCCCCGCTAAAGTGATCTTTATCCCTTTGGCCTGGACAGACATCGTCAACATCAAAAGCCTTTTTGGACGTATATGAACGCAGATTCTCAGGATTTATTGGACGCCAACATGCCGGAATAATGGAGATGATAAACCTGTCGAAGAACCCCAGCACAGGCGGGGGAGCCTGTGAACGCTTAGAAGAAAGTGGACGCAAAGTACCCTATAATAGTGATAAATCCCATGATAAAAACAAACGCATTGATCGGGGTACGGTATCTCGCGAGTTTCGGTAACCTGTGAATTGCATAGATGGGCATCAGGTAAAGAATTATTGCGATGAATGGTGCAGTAAGCGCACTGATTACACCAATGATCGTGATGTCCAGGGCAGCAACAATCCACATGGTTATTATGTGAAAGGCAATCGTTCCCCGGTCGATAGTTTTGAGGTTCAGTTGCTTGTTCTTATCGCTGCGACGGAGCCATTTAACGATAATACCATTCAAGCCCTCCCGCGAACCGGCGAAATGTCCAAAATACGACGAAACAATAGCAGTAATAGCGATAAACGATGCCATCAACGGAATGAATCTGAAGCCTTCCAGTTCGGTGATGACGGTCATAGCCGAAACATTTCTAACCAACGCATCCTGCAGCTTTTCAGGCGATAGAGCAAGTGATATGGAAAACACAAAAAACATGATAAAACCTAACAACATTAGACTGTTCACAAGGATTACCCGATTCGTTTTACGGTCAAGCTGCTTGGGGTTTTGAATCTGTCTTCCGTAAGCGACGGTAAATGTAGAAATTATCGGCGAGTAATTCATGGCAAAAACCAGCACTGGAATTACCATTAAAATGCCGGATATGAAACTGCCCAATTCCGGCATAACTTGGAACCGCTCAATTTTCCAGTACGGCATACCCATGACAGATAGAACGAACAAAAGACCAATCAAAGGAAATACGACTATGCTACAGATCCGGGTCATGATGTTGGTGCCGAAAAGGACAACTATCGTCATCCCTACAATCAAAATCAGGCTCAACAGCCAGCGCGGCGATTCGGGAATATGCAGCAGATTCACCAAAAATGCGTTGACTTCATTGGTAATACCGATGGCATAGACGAGACATACAGTGTAAATAGCCAAGAAATATATGAACGTAATCACAAAGCCGGCGCCCTTTCCGAAATGATCCTCCACAGCTTCCGTGATGTCGCTACCCGGTGTCTCGGCTGCCAGAACGACCCTGCATAGCGCCCTGTGCGATAGATAGGTCATGGGGAAAATGAGGAGCGTTATAAATATCAACGCCCATATCCCTCCGACCGATGCGGTAAGCGGGAGATAAAGGATACCCGCCCCTATTGCGGTACCAAAAAGGGTTAACGTCCAGCGGGTGTCTCTGCCGCTCCATTTGTTTGTTTCACACCTATTGATTTGTTCTACTCCCATCTGCGTTTTATCTCCCTATGTCTCGCTTTGGGTGGGACTCTATTTCTTGAAACCAAGAAACGGGGTTTTCAGTAAAGCACCAAGTAGCACGGGAAATTATAGCCTCAACCCAGCCTCAAATCCCTCCCTTATGGCCTCTAAGGCGTTCCGTGGGGTCTTTACGTCCCCGACCATTAGAACCTCTGGAACTAACCCCTTGAGTATATCAGCAAGCTCGTTTTCAGGTCTTGAACCGGCCGCAATCACGATGGAGTCAGCGGCTAATAAATCAATACTACCCTTACGCTCTATCTCAAGACCTTCGGGCGTGATTCCCACGGCCCTTGTTTCTGTCATGACGCGAACCCCGAGACGTTTCAATTCGCCCGTAACTGTCCAACGTGTGGTAAGCCCTATATCGTTCCCTGCCTTTTTAGTCATTTCAACAACCGTGACCTTCTTAATTCCCCTGTTTAACAGCTCTGTCAGGGTCTCGATCGACTCTGCCCTGTTGACCATGAGAAAGTGGAGGACCTCGGGCGAAAGGGTCCCCTGATTGGCCAAATAAAGAGCGGTCTCCAAGCCGACTGCATTCCCCCCTACAACAACTACTCTTTCTCCTGTTCCGGCACGCCCATCCAGAAGATCCCATGCCTGAACAACATTTTGGCCGTCAATACCGGGGATATTCGGGAGCACAGGGCTGGCCCCGGTGGCCACTACAACAGCGTCAGGGTTTATCTCCCCAATTAAACGCGTATCTGCCTCTTTACCCAAAATGATCTCCACGTTTCGAACCTTCAGATTATTGATCAGGTCAACGGCGACGGTCTCCATCTCCTCCCTTCCCGGGATCAGGCGGTTAAGCAGCAGTTGCCCCCCTAACATATCCCCCTTTTCTATCAGTGTGACATTATGCCCCCGCTCTGAGGCTGTACAGGCCGCCTTCATGCCGGCAGGGCCCCCGCCTATGACTAAGATCTTTTTCGGCGTAGGGGCAGGTTGAGACTTAAATTCCCCCTCTCTTCCTGCAATCGGATTGACGAGACAGGTGGCGGGACGGCCCTGAAAAATGGAGTCAAAGCATCCCTGGTTACAGGCAACGCAATGATAGATGAGACGCGATTTCCCCTCTTGGGCCTTATTGGGAAGATCCGGGTCAGCCAACAAACCCCTGGCCATAGTCACCATATCTGCCGCTCCATTGCGCAGGATTTCCTCTCCCGTGCGAGGGTCGTTGATCCGGTTGCTGGCTAAGACCGGGACTGAAACAACGGATTTAATACCCTGGGCAAGGTAAACATACCCCTGGCGGGGAACGCACATGGTCAACTGAGGAACCCGGGTCTCATGCCAGCCGCCTGTAACGTTAAAAAGATCCGCACCCGCCTTTTCAGCTTCAATGGCAAATAATCTTGCCTCACGGTTTGTGTTCCCCCCTTCCATAAAGTCATTTCCCGCCACCCGCACAAAGAGAGGATATTCCGACCCAACATCCTTTCTCACTTTCTGAATGATCTCTAAGCCGAAGCGCATACGGTTCTCCAAGGGACCACCGTACTCGTCTTCACGCCGGTTTGTGATAGGCGACAGGAACTGGCTGATCAGATACCCTGCACTCCCTAAGATCTCCACCGCATCAAACCCGGCCCTTTTGGCACGCAGAGCCGCCTCTGCAAAACTGTCCTGCACCCCTGGAATTTCCTCTAATTCTAACGCCCTCGGCGTTTCTCCTGTCAATTTGGACCGGACCGCTGAGGATGAAAACGGTTTGCGTCCACCTATCGCGGAAGAACGGGTATAACGCCCTGCCTGGTAGAGCTGGGCAGCGATCTTTGCGCCACAGCTTTTTACTGCATGGGTCAGCCTCTCAAGTCCGGGGATATAGCAGTCATCATGGATAGAAATCATGCTCGGCATTCCCCCATATTTATCGACCGGACACCCGCCTACAATCACGAGGCCAACACCCCCCCTTGCCCTCACGGCGTAGAAATTAATCAGGCGGTCTGTGACCTCTCCTTTCGGAGTATAGGCCATGTGCATGGCCGTCATGACGATCCGGTTTTTCAGCGTCATGTTGTTGATCGTTATGGGTGAAAACAGATAAGGAAATTCCATCTTGCAAGCTCCTTTCAAGCGGTTTATTGTTTGACAAACTCGTAAAAAGTCAGAAATAACCCGTTTTCGTCATTCCCGCGAACGCGGGAATCCAGGAGAATCAACCACTTATGGACTCCCGCGTTCGCGGGAGTGACGGCCTTGGAGACTTTTTACGAGATCATCATTGTTTATTCACTCCATCTCTTCTATCTCATACTTCATATCTCGCCTTTTCTTAAGGATTATCCTAATGCCCGCGTAAATGGTGATAAGGGCAGCAAAGGCAAAAAGTATCTCATAGAGATT
>Ga0222666_1000804_pt1 | contig 13827 bp, 14 predicted proteins | sample AntAcemetagen655_FD_181710 | JGI IMG/M metagenome (GOLD analysis project Ga0222666, IMG submission 181710) | Saline water microbial communities from Ace Lake, Antarctica - #655 | ecosystem: Environmental > Aquatic > Non-marine Saline and Alkaline > Saline | place: Antarctica: Ace Lake...
TGAAGCCCAAAAGAGTAGAAAGTGAATTAAATCTGTTTCGGGAAAATCATATTTCCAATCTGAGAAATCGAGCATATAATATTTCTTATCTGCAAAAAGATAATTCTTGGGATTGTTATCGGAATGGCAGATACACTTGCCATTCTTAGTTTCAAGAGAGTGCAGAGCAATATACATTTCAGAGATTTTCTTGAAATCCGGTTGAGCAAGTTCCGCAATATGAATGCCATTAATATATTCTAAAGTGAGAGTATTTTTATTATCATTGTCCAATAATTTGGGTGTGAAGGGAAGCTCCTTTTTGTAAATATAAAGTTCCTTCTGAAACTTTTTGGGAGATTTGCATATTTTAATCACTCGTTTCTTTGCTTTTTGAATTATAATATTTGAACTCATATTTCTTCCTAAGATTTTCTTGTTACAACGCTCCTGCGTTGTAATACTTTAACTGACGCTCTGCGTTATAATTTCAATCGTTCCCTTTTGGGAGCATAGGAACAAGTTTGCGAATTTATCAGAAACCACACTTCTCTTTATCTCACCAACGCTCCACGTAAAACCCCACAGCCTTTTGACGCAGGAGCGTCTTACAATTACATTCCAACGCTGGAGCGTTGGAACGAGGAAATTTCTTCTTGCTTTTCTTATGTTCCTTCTCTTTGGAATATCTTCCATATTCTCATCAAAAAGAGAAGGACAGCAGGATGAGTTTGATAGGAAGATTAACTTATTATCCTGATTTCTCTTAAAATTAGTCCATTACAATCCATATCTGTTTTCCATCCAACAAGTTAGATGGCTGAAAATGAAGTGGGAAATGTTAAATACCAAGTTTTAATCATCTATAGTTATTTCGATCTTCTTTCCCTTTTCATATCCTTTCAGATTTTGAAGATAAGCGAGGATAATATCCTTCAAAGTCTTCTGCACAAAAGGAACTATTTTTACCTCTTCCCCATCAATCTTCAGATTGATCTCTGTTTTTCTATCCGTCTTGCAATCATCACGTTTTTTATTTCCCTTCAAGATTTGAGCGACCATTTCTGTACAGGTAAATCCGCATTCCATACAGCAGTCAGGTTCGGAAAGAGGAAGAACTTCAAACACTTTTTTTTCTACTAAATCAGTAAGTTTTTTTATATCTTGTTTGGAATTCAAAACAGGTAAATCCTCGTACTCTTTTTCTGAATCTGCAAATTTACCTGAAACTGCGAAAACTGTTCCATCCACAAGTTCATCGAGTTGCTTCTTATTTTCAGCACAAATTATTTTGGGAAGCGGAACTGATTTCATTCCTTCCACCACCACAAAATCCGCAGAAAGATGTTCAAGCATTTCATTCAAACTCAATTTTCGATGCCAGATCTGATAAGTTTCATTCAAGCCGCGAGCAATTACAACATCTTCACTTGCCTGCCAATGTTTCCAGGAATTGCTGCCCTCTTTTTCCATTGTGAAATCTTCGTTGTGAATATCCTTGATAGAAACTACTCTATATCCACGATTTTTCAATTCCTTTATCAAATCCACAACAACTGTGGTTTTGCCTGTTCGATGATATCCTGCTACACTTAAGACTTTCATTATGATTCCTAATTCAATAACATTTCAATTTTTCAATATATCTAACTCACACTCAGTGCTATTCTTTTCTTTTTTGATATTTTTCTTCCAATTTTACTTATGTTCCTTCTCTTTTTTTCAAGAGAAGGACAGCAGGATGAGTTTAAAAGCAAAATTAACATATTATCCTGATTTCTCGTAAAATCTATTTCATTACAAGCCATATCTGTTTTTCCTCCAACAAGTGAAATGGCTGAAAACGAAGTGGGAAATTTTAGTTATGGACTTATAATTCCCAACCAATCACCAAGCAAAAACTGCAATCTTCCAATCAGCAGCGAAATACGAGCCATTGCAGTATAACCGAAAGCTGCACCAAAACTTATCATCAAGAAGTAAATCCCAACTTTTGCAGTTGCACCGAAAACTCCTTCATGCTTTTTACTGAAATAGAAATAAATTACACCTGTCAAGGTTCCCACCACCAGCATAATCTGCCCGATAACTACTACCCAATCTCCACCGGTAAATGGATTCATCATGGTGGCTGTAAGCTGGTTAATTACATCAGATTTGAGGTAACGCAGAAAGAAAACACCGGACGTTGTGCCAATCACCAAGGCAATTGGAAACCTGCTTACCCAACCGGTTTTTGGTAATAATCTCATTAACATCATAATTCCCAGAACTGCTGGAATTAATTTAATCCAATTACCTGCAAAATCGTTGATGAGGGGATCAAAAAGATTGGGAATCAAAATAAAATATATTGTATAAACAAACCAGTATCCTGCGGAAAGACCCACAAAAATCTGTTCTGCAACTTTGTAAAATGGATTATCTTTGTATAAAAAACTGAAGATGGCAAATGTTACAATCACTCCAAGCCAAATTCCTAATACCGAGAAAAAATGTTCCATCATTCACCCCTCTTCTTTTCGGCCTTCTTGTTTCGCCAATAATTTATATTTCCTGCAACAATGAAAATAATAATGATCAGATGAGCCACAGATTGGGCATCCATCCCGCTTGTAGCAGTTCCGGGCGTTTCTGTTAAAAGCTCATATTCCGCTGCACCCTTTAAACCAGCGAGTAAACCTATTAATTGCTGCTGCTGATTTACATATGGAATAACTGCAGGAGCACTGACACCTGTAACTCCCCCGGAAACCGGTCTTCCATAAGTGTCGTGAGCAACTTGAACCCACTGTTTTATACCCGGATCTCCTGCTGAAAGAGCAAAAACAAATCCGAGATTATCAAAATTGTTTATCCCATCTAAAATTGGAAGTTCATCGATTGATGTTCCATTCATATCCTGTGGGAAAATGTCCCTGAAGTTTTTACCCATTGCCTGAATTGTTACAATTCCTCCGGCTTTGTATCCCATATTCACATAATCTACACCATATTTTTTATCAGGATAATTATCTTTTATTTTTGAATAAATATCCTCTGCCATTTGCACTCCCATGGGCCAGAGAGCAGTAACAATAACTTTTATATCTCTATCAAAACAATGTTCCATGAGTGCTTTTCCCATTGGATGTAGTTCGGGTTTGCTAGCTGGGTCATAATCAAAAGAAATAATGACCTTTGAGCCTTTGGGAGTTTGTTCGATAAGACCGTGAACCATTCGCACGTTCTCTGTAGTTTCAATGGGTAAGCCGATAACAAATATCAATGGAATGGCTACAGCAAGAAATAATAACAGGAATATCCAACGTCTATCTATCTGTTTCTTTTTAACATTTTCACTCATTATTCACCTCCCAGGTAGGAACGTTCAATACCCAGAATAATCCGCAAGGAACTTCCGATTATACCAAAGGCAGCGCCGATCATAATGGCTCGCTGACCTGCTGTAGTTGGATATTTCATAATAAACTCCGAAATCCTTGGCAGATGCAAAAAGCTCAAAGATTCAGGAAGCCAGCCGGTTAATGCACTTCCCAGACTCGTATTTCCCAACATCACCAAAATCGCAGCAACAAGCAGTAAACTGGATTCCAAAGTTCTGGCTATAAACGCTCGATAAGCTGCAGAAGCGATGAAAAAAGCAAGCAGTGAAAACATTGTTGCCTGCAGATTCTGGTAAACATTATCAAATAAATAATCAAAAGGTTTGGTTCCAATTGTGTTTGATATAGTTTCACCATTTCCAAAAATACCCGGATGATTTTCTGTTCCCCAAAAAATGCCAATGGAAACCATCAGGATAAAACTCAGAAGCGTGATGATGAAAAACTGCCAGTTTTTCTGCCTGTGTTTTATCTTAAATAAATTTACTTTGAATAAACTCAACTGACCCAAAATAATGGCAAAACCTGCAATAATAAGATACCAATTTTCCAGTTCACCGGTAATTTGACCAAAAGGTTTATGAGGAATAAACTCAGAAATAATTATTATCACTCCAACCAGAAACGTAATTAATAAAGGAATTTTTCTTTTCATAGTTCCACCTTAATATACCATGAGAAAATCTTTGAGGAAATGTACGCCGGATATTTCCAGAACAATTCCGATTGTTAGTAAAATTACAAATAGAGCCTTGCCCAAATCCTGTCCTTTCAGACTTCCCAACTGATTAGGTTCTTTGGAAAGATAGGCAGAAGCTGCAAAAAGTTCTTCTCCGATCAAAGTATAATCGCAGGCAACCACAAAGAAAGGAAGCTGGCTGGGCATGGCAGTACCGGCAGTTTGAATTGCTCCGCTGGCAAATCCGGTTTCAGCCAAAATGAGAGACTCAGCATAAAAAGCACCCATAAGGAAATTAGCAGCTGGTTTTTCCCGCATGATAATTCCATCTACTCCCGCTACATAACCAAACTGGTCGTCTGTAAGATAGAATACAGAATCAGGGTTATAAGCATCGGGTCTTCCTGCTTTCAGATAGGCTTCTTTGACGACTTCTTTGGCAGTGGAAAGCACCATGGAACGGCAAACCGGCACAATTATTTCAGCATCGTATTCAGCAGCTTTAAGAGCTACTTTTCCCAGGATGGTCAATCCGGCAATGGTCTGCATATCATCCAGATCCAATATTCCGGGAATGAATAAAATCGGTCTTCCCATTTCTGTTGCTCTTCCCACTGATTCATCGATAGATTCCAAACCGGCGATCTTGCGGATGTACAATTCCTTGCCAATTTTGGCATGATAAATGTAATAAAGGATAGCAACAGTAATAATTAAAGCCAATATTAGAAGAGAAATCTTTTCTGAATTGAACCATTGTGCTTGGGCAAAAACTGCAGATTCAACCTTCTGAATAAGCTGATCATTTTCATCCCAGGCAGAAAAGCTGTAAACGTATTCGATTCCGGGCTTTATATCCTCACCATCCATATATTCGCCTTCAGCTTTATCAATCTTTTGAACTAACTTTGCTTCTCCTCCATCATCTTTTCGCTCGATGATCATCTTTGTGGAGCTTATATTTGATGCATCCCATCTTAACTGAATTGCAGTTCCGTCATCATTGGGATTATCAACAGCTTCAAAGAAAATATCCTGAGAAAAAAGTAGAGATGCAGAGAAAAGAAAAAACATAAGAATTGTCTTTTTCATCTTAACTCCATTTTTTTTAATATATTAAGTACCTTTTTTAAAGATGATAATTCATCTCGTTTGTCAATAAAAATAAATTTATTGATATCTGTTACTTTTTTAGGCTGATTTTTATCCTTTTATTTATCCTACCTTTACTTTTGTATCCATCAATGTAAATTTTTCCAACTTCTTTAGTGTTCCGAACATGTGTGCCACCATCAGCTTGAATATCCAACCCTTCAATTTCTACAATTCTAATTTCTGTTAAATTCTTTGGTAAGAGATTAATTTTTGTACGAATTAATTCTGGAATTTTATCTGCTTTTTCTCAAGTTAGGAATTTAACTTTGATGTCTCTATCTTTTTTTACTTCTTCGTTAATTTTCACTTCAATTTCTTTAACCAGTTCAGCATTTATGTTTTCAAATTCAAAATCCAATCTGCCTTTTAAACTCTCCATGTTTCCACCTGTAACTTGAGCTTTATAATCCCGCCACACAATAGCACTTATAATATGAAGAGCAGTATGAGTACGCATAAATTCATAACGCCGATTCCAATCGATTTTGCCAATAACTGCCAAACCTTGTTCGGGCAATTTACCTTCAATAAAATGAAGAATATATCCGTTCTGTTTTTTAACCTTGGTTACGATAAAAGTTTCATGAGCTACCTCTATTGTGCCTGTGTCTGATGGTTGTCCTCCTCCAACCGGATAAAATACTGTTCGATTTAAAACAACAGCATTTTCGTCTGGAAAGATTTTAACGATTTTTGCCTGAAATTCTTTCATGTAACTATCAGTTTGAAAAAGAAGTTCTGTCATAATTTCCTCCTCATAATGTAATTAAAACCAACAAGAAAAAAGTAAAGATAAATACTTGTATCACATAATCAAACCATCTCAATTTTGCTTCATACAGAAAAGTTCGTTCATTATATAATCTGAAAGCTCGTAATTCCAGGGAAATCGCACGATATCTCACTTGAGATATTGCTCCGGCAAGAATTGGAAAAAGCAAAGTTAAATATGCTCTGAAACGTTTTATGATGGGAAGTTTCTTCAAGTCTATTCCTCTTAAAAGCAAGGCTTCATTACTTCTTTGAAATTTCTGAGCGAAAATTGGAATGAAGTGAATAACCGAAGCAACAAGAAACGAAATTTCATAGGGAATTTTCCATTTATGAAAAGCCAGCAGATAATCATAATACGGAATATCGAATAAAAGTCCGGCAATGATGATAATCAGGAAAAATCTCAAGGAAGAAACTAGACCATAATTTAATCCAACCGAGGTGATTTGAATAATTCCCCATTGCCAATAGATTTCTCCTGCTCTGCGGAATAAAACCTGGAAAATCATCAAAGTTAAAATGATTTTCGCAATATTTTTCAAGCGATGTAAAATACGGAATAATTTATGTTTTGAAGGTTGTACAATTAAAAGCAGAAAAATAGAAATTATGAGCAAACCGATTTGAACAACAATATTCTGATAGATTACGGACAACGAGGTTATCATTATCACAATTATCAAAATCGTTCTTAAATTAAGTTTCATTTTATATCGATGATTTTCTTATCTTTTATTTTTAGCCAATTATCCACAATCTGCTCAAATTTTTCAAATCTATGAGAAATGATCAAAGCACCTTTTCCTTCGGTTTTTCGTTTCTGTAGGATATTTATCAAAATATCAATTAAAGCATTTTCCAATCCGGTTACAGGTTCATCTAATATCCAGTATTTATCCATATTCAGAAGCAATCCTGCCAGTCCGACTCTCTTGATTTGACCTCCGCTCATTTCCCAGAAAGGTTGGTCTTTAAATTGCTCAAGATTATATTCTTTCAAAGCTTCTAATTGCTCTTTTTCAAACTCATGAGAAATTTTATTTTGAAATTTATGTTTCCAGATCGCAATATCTTCAGAAGGAGTTGCTGCAATAATATTGGCAAAAGATTCTTGTTTAAGATACACAATTTTATCAGAAATTTCTGCAGATGATAGTTTGGAAAGTTCTCTATATCCTAAAGATATTCTACCTTTATATTTTTTTTCCAATCCGCTTAAAAGCCGGCAAAAAGTGGTTTTTCCGGAACCGTTAATTCCATTCAATAAAGTAATTTTATTTGTATCAAGTTGCAAATTGATATTTTCGAAAATCAAACACTTTTCATCATAGGAAAAAGATAAATTCTGGATGTTATAAATTTTCATTTAATATATCCAAATCAATCGTTTTATTTACTGATTTTGTGATAAATTCAGAGTGATCAACGATAAATATTATTTTCCCGGATTGTGCTAATTCCTGAATAATATTTTTTATGATGTGAATTGTTTCTTTTGAAATTCCGGCAAAGGGTTCATCAAGTAAAAAAACATCCGGTGATAAAGTCAGAATCGAAGCCAAAGTCACCAGTTTCTTCTGTCCGTAAGAAAGAGAAGCTGTTTGAAGATATCGCAGAGATTTAATATTCAATTTTGCCAGAGCTTGAGTAATTCTTTGGTGAATTTGCTGAGGATTTATTTTCAGATTTTCAGGTGCAAAAGCAAGTTCTTGTTCCACCGTTGGGAAAAACAATTGATATTCAGGTTCCTGCATTAATAAACTTATTTTCGGTGCAATCTGAGGAAGAGAGAGATTTTCCAAATTTTCAGTATTAACAGAAATTTGTCCGTTGAAATCACCTTTTATCACTTTGGGAATAACACTGCATAATATGTTTAGAAGTGTAGTTTTCCCGCTTCCACTCGAACCTTTAACAGTTACTATATCACCATTTTCTGCAAAAAAAGAAAAATCTTTGAATATCCATTTCTGAGTATTGAAATATTTGAATGATAGATTTTTAACTTGCAATTGGTTCATTTCAAATTTAACGCAATTCGATGTATTTAATGTTTTTCAGCCAGCGCTGTTTAAATTCATCATCAGGAACAATCAATCTGAATTCCCTTTGTTTCTTCTCTTTTTGTTGAACTAAAAAAAGCTGTGGAATTTTATCTTTCTTAAATGAAATTCCTGCACCATCTCCCGAAATGAATGTAATTCTAATAAACTTCTTTTCATGAATTTCAAATGATTCCAAAATCTTTTGAATAGAAGCAGCAGAGAATTTATCTTCGCTTTTTGTTTTGATTTCCTGCATCTCAATTTTAGATAGATTTTTCAGATAAAATTCCTCATTCCCGGCAATAATTTTTATTGCTTCCAATTTTTCTGTTCTAAGTTTTCTTATGAAAATCAAGACCAAAAGAATCAAAATTAGAACAATTAAAATATATGCTGTTTTTCTCATTTTATTCTTCCCCATATTGCAATTATATCTTCTTCGGACGGCAAATAATGAACACCTTTTCCAGATTCGGTATGCATTCCATGATCCGAAAAAATGTAAACTTGTCCCTCCCAGTTTTGAGATAAATCTCTAATATATTCTCCCACTAATTTCAGCTGCTCAATGCGTTCGTTACTGTAAGCCCCTGTTCTATGACCAACATCGTCCACAGAATGAAAATGAACAAGAAGAAAATCATTATTTTTTTGTAGATGTTTCCTGGCTTCCTGATAGATTTCTTCATCGATATTGCCATCGTTATTAATATCCAGAACTGAAATCTGCTGAAAATGGGACTGAAATAAAAGCTTATCTCCCTCGATTATCAGTCCTTTTTTGTCTATATCAAAGAACGGAGAGAATATTTTGTTTTCATTGCTTTCTTCAGAAAGATTTTCCCCGGTGCTAACAGCCCAATAATTGAATTTTGTCGTGGGAGGATACGCAGCTCGCATTGGTTGGAGATCAAATTGAGAAAGAAAACCTGCATGTGCGAGAATAGATGCATGCTGCCAAAATCGCCACCCAACACTATCCAATAAAAATAATAATACCGGCTCCTCAGTAACTTTTTCTTTCAGATAAAAATGTAATTTACATACATCCATTTCCGGAGGTTCATTCCACAAAGCAAGGACAGTATCTTTCTCCAAAATAAAATAATGGCTCTCTCGTGTCAGATTATCAAGTTCTTCATTATTATTTGCATTAAACCAACGTTGGTTTCCATCAGAAAATATTGCTAATAAAGAATCCTTTTCGAAACTCAGTTTAAATTTATTATTCCAAGAATATTTTTTGGCAAAATGGTTATTTTTTTTAGAGACTCCAAGCAATTTAAATTCTTTCAACCGGGCAGAAAATGGGGTGATTTTTTCTATCTGCTCATCATTTTTCAGAATAAACAATGACTTTTCAGCTTTGGTTTGATATACACAAATTTCAGTTAAGTTTTTGATATTACAAAAATCCGGTAAACTATCAGTATAAGAAAACCATTCTAATCCTTTTTTCTGTATCTGAATATTGGAAAATGATGATTTTGAGATATAAGCAGCAGTTCCATCTTTTCCAATCAAAAGTGCATATTCGATATCTTTAGAAATATTTTCCAGTATATTTTTCAAGTTTCCGGATTTCTGAATTTTATAGTTCTTATTAACATTTCCTGTAAATTGCATATCGTTTTTATTACAACCAAAAATTAAAACCAGAGATATGAAAAGAAGTAATTTTACAAATCTAATCTGATCGCTTCTAACCACAATGAATCCTTAAAACTCGTATGAGTTTTGATATTGATATTTTTCTCCTCAGTTGTTATTTGTATTTTTTCTGGAAGATTTTGCCAATCCAATATTTTATTAATTTCAGTCCAACTCTCAAAGTTTTGGATGAACAGAATTGCTCTATCATTATTTTGAATGTATGAAAGATTTTTTATCCACATTCCTGCTGGCATTGCCGGGCTTTTCAAATCGTAATTGCCCTCTTCCAAAACCAGAACTGCATCCTTCAAATAAGTTTCATAATCCAACTTGTGACGAATTCCGTCCTTCCCAGTAAGCAAAAATTCATTTTGCAAAATCGGAAAAACATCTTGAACCAAATCAATAAATTTAAATCCAATTACATTTATAAAAGGTTTCAAATTGGTTCTTAACGGCTTGTTTTTCAGGATATTTTCTGCAATAAAAATTGTCTGCGGCATGATTGTTTCAGTGTTTATTACAACTTCAATTCTTTCCAGATTCTGAATCCAGAACATATCTCGCATTTCCGGAACAATCAGTCGCAACTTGTCTTCCGAAAATTTTTCTCCATTTCTCCAAATGGCAATAATCGGGTTAAAATTGATAATATCTTTTCTCTTTAATCGAATCAAATAATTATCGTCTGAAAAAAATTTAAGTTCTTGATAATCTTCAATTTGAAATTTATTCAGAATTTGAATGAGAGCAATTCCCTGCCAATTCTCTGTTATCTTTTCAGATTTTTTTTCACGAAAAGTTTGGATTTCAACTGATTCAAATTGCTCAAAATTCTTAATCTTAAATTCATTATTTTGATGAATAATTGTAATCGAACTCAAGTTTAAACAGATACTCAAAACGAGAAAAACGATTATTTTTTTCATATATTTCCTTCTAAAGAATATTATAATTTCTTAGTTTTTGAAATAATTTATAGGATAAAAATCCACCAATTATTCCGGAAATTGCAGCAGCTACTACTGAAATCAAAAACGGAATAAGAGCTAACCTCATAACCAGAATGGTAACTACAATTGAACCGGAAATATTTGCTGAAGCACAAATCCAGGTTTGGGCAAAAACTGTTTTATTATCTCTGAAAAACTTTGCTACTATTTCTGCAGCAATTCCCGGAAGAGTATAACTTATCAATGAAACTGCTCCATGATTCCCGAAAAATCCCAGAGATAACATGACGATTGCCTGAACCAGACCAACTAAAAATCCTGCTCCGGTTTTATTGACAACTGCAATTGTCAACGACAACCACATCATATACAAACCGCCTGCTAAAGAGCCGCCTGGCAGCATCAAGGGAGCGGAAATTAGATGAACTAAGGGAGTTATAACCGGTTTTATTGCCAATCCCAAAGCACTGAAAATAACGATATAAAGCAAATCCTGTGATGAGAATTTTTTCAACCATTTCATTTTTTTCAAGTCCTTTGAAATCTGGTTACTCTTAAGACGGCAGAAGAATCGTTCTTCCTCGCCTTTCCAAACACGGGAGGTATTTTCGTTTCCAAACATACCCTATCGGAAATGCTTCATGACCGCAACTTCAGCTTTAGAAGACAAAACTCAGCGATGGTTCTAAAAAGTTGAGACCTTACTATCTGTCAAGCCAAATGAGTACTGCTCCTCGCAGAAAACAAAAAGAAAAAATATTTTCAAAAAAAACGTAATTGGGTACAGATAAACAAACCTTGAAAAGGTTTAAAAGGTTTCTCTTCCTGTTAAACCTTTGCAATGGTTGAAGTGTAACCGTTGAAAAAGTCGATTTGAGAGAATTCCTCTGTGTGTAAACTTTTTCAAGGTAGTTCAAACAAAAAAAATTTTATAAAAAAAGTTGACTCCAAATCCTGATAAAATGAATTTCTTTTTTTATTAAGAGAATCATAATTTATGAAGAAAAATGATAAAATCCGAAAGATCATTCATATTGATATGGATGCTTTTTTTGCAGCAGTGGAAATCAGGGATAATCCTGAATACTGCGGGAAACCGATTATCGTGGGTGGTACTCCCAATAGTAGAGGAGTAGTTTCCACCTGTTCATACGAAGCTCGAAAATTCGGAATTCATTCAGCAATGGCCAGTTCAAAAGCATACAGGCTCTGTCCTCAAGCGATTTTCGTTAAGCCGCATTTTGAAGCTTACAAATTAGCATCACAGCAAATCCGAAAAATTTTCTTTGAATATACAGATTTGGTTGAACCAATGTCAATGGATGAAGCATATCTGGATGTAACAAACAACAAAAAGAACATTCCTTCTGCAACAGAGATTGCGATTGAGATCAAACAAAAAATTTTAGAAACAACAAAACTCACCGCTTCTGCAGGTGTTTCGTATAATAAATTTTTAGCAAAAATCGCATCAGACTTTGATAAACCTGATGGTCTGGTGGTTATCACTCCCAAAGATGCAGAAAAAGTTTTGGAAAATTTGCCTATCGGTAAATTTCATGGTATCGGAAAAGTAAGTGAACAAAAGATGCAGAAGATTGGAATCCGAAATGGTACTGATCTGAAAAAATGGTCTTTGAAGGATCTTGTAAAACATTTTGGAAAAATGGGAGAATTTTATTATTATGTTGTACAAGGAATAGATAACAGGCAAGTTCAACCCAACTGGATAAGAAAATCTCTGGGTCATGAACGAACATTTTCCGAAGATATAAGTGACTTAAAAAGATTAACTGAATTTCTGAAAATAAGTTCATCGAAAATCTCTGAAAGGATGATAAAAGAAAAATTCAAATCCAGAACTTTAACATTAAAAATAAAATATGATAATTTTGATTTGATCACTAAAAGTAAAACTTTTTCTATTTCATTTGATAAAGAGAATGAAATTTTCAGTATTGCGTGTGAACTTTTACACCAATCTGTAAACGGGAAAAACAAAATTCGCCTTTTAGGTCTCAGTGTTTCCAACCTTATCTGGGAAAATGATAAAAACGACAATCAATTGCTTCTCCCATTTTATCCGTAAGATTGATTTCGTAAAGCGACCAGCTGGTCGCTATCATTTTCGACCTGGCAGGTCGAGTTACAAAACAGATATTCGCTAAAATCTGAATTTCAATTATGACTTACGATAATTCTGTCTAAACCGCTAAAAATCACTATATCTAATTAATCCAGTTTAGGATTGACACAAATATTCAAATCTTCAAAAAAAGCATTTCAATAAATATCCTTTTTGTCAAAGGATGAGGAACAGAAATTGCATTAGTCTTCTAAGAATATATAGTTCATTACAAGATAAAAAATTAATAAAAGGAGAGAATTAATGAAAAAAGCAAAGATCATTTTTGTAATTACGCTACTTGCCTTAACAAGTTTAGCGTTCGCTTCTGAACCAACTGTCATCACATATGATGATAGCTGGGGACAAGCCGGATTTACTCTGGAACAGAGTGATCCAATGGGAGTGGAAATTAATTTTTCCATCAATGAATTTACTCTGGATGACGTTGTAATAAACAACGAGAACATGCAGAATGTAATTCTTCCCGAAGTATTTTTACCCAATGATGAAGGTGCACCTGACCTTCCGGGGAATGGACGATTCATCGCGATTCCTCAGGGTTCAACAGCGGAACTGAGGATTATCTCTTCCCGCACCGAAACTTTTTCTAACATCGAACTGGCTCCTGCACCACGCATACCTCTGGAAACAGAAGATGGTCCACTCGAGTATAACAAGGACAATTCAATTTACATGCATGATGCCTATTATCCGGAAAATCCTGTTCTACTTTCCGAACAAACTCAGATTCGTGGAGTGGATGTAGTCACTTTGGGAATCACTCCCTTCCAATACAATCCTGTTACCAAAGAATTGGTTGTTTACAGAGACCTTCAGGTAGAAGTAAACTTTGTTGGAGGTAACGGGCATTTTGGCGAAGACCGTCTTCGCAGCCGTTGGTGGGATCCATTGCTTCGAGATATGCTTTTGAACGAGCAATCTCTGGCTGAGATGACTTATAACCTCAATACCAACAGAACCCGCGAAGGTGCTGAATATCTTATCATCTGTCCTGATGATCCCATCTTTATTGCCTGGGCAGATTCGATCAAAGCATTCCGCACAAAACAGGGAA
>Ga0222666_1000808_pt1 | contig 13780 bp, 10 predicted proteins | sample AntAcemetagen655_FD_181710 | JGI IMG/M metagenome (GOLD analysis project Ga0222666, IMG submission 181710) | Saline water microbial communities from Ace Lake, Antarctica - #655 | ecosystem: Environmental > Aquatic > Non-marine Saline and Alkaline > Saline | place: Antarctica: Ace Lake...
ATTAATTTCCATAAGGCCAAGCAGGCGGATTGAGGGGATTCAGAGGAATTAGAATCCCTTTGTGAAAAAGGCGTGTGAATCTGCTGGGTTTTGGTAGAGCTTAACAGAGGGTTTTAACGGCAAATTGGAGTGAAGAACAGGGCCTGCTTTTCAGGCGCCCAACAGGTTTGGACTACCAGATGTAACCCTCTGCCATTCTGAGGGCAGCGGCAATGCTGGGGTTATATAGGTAAACTTCACTTTTGGATTAACAGCCTGAAAAGGGTACGACCACATGATGTAGTGGCATTGGACAATGAGCAAAATAGCAGATTCAATTTTGCTCGGATGGCATAATGAGCTCATATGGCAATGTTTCCGCTGGTTGTGATATAGCAGTAAACACAGATTCATCAAGATCCAAAACCCGCTGGAAATATCTTGATTTGAATAACGTTAAGCTCACCAGCGCCTCCGCCTTACTCCGCTGGAACCGACTGAGTATCAGGCGTCTGGTGGAGCGTTGTGTTATGTCGTCAATGCTTATATACGCTACGAACCCAAAGCCGTATTAGGAAGCGTAGAGATGGACCTGTGTCTTCGGTCTAATGGAACGACCGCACAACATTGTATTTGGCTAATGGCTATACTGTCTCGCTTTGCGTCAGTGGCCCTAAATTTGAATAATGCGCTTTTTGCCCCTGAAAAGTTCGATATAGGGCATAAATAAGGGTGTTATTACTGTCTTTCTATAATAGTTCTAAATACTTGGCGTGGTTCCTATTCAGATTTGTATAGTTTTAGCCAGTTAGCGTGGGCGACCCCATCTCCGACAAGGATAACCCCGCCTACGTTATATTTTGGACTATTTTATAGCAATTTTATAAATCTTGTCCATATTTGAATCAGCGTTCCACAAGTAAGTTCCATCAAATGCAAGAGCAGTAGGACCTGGACCGGGGGATGCGAAAGTATCGATTATATTCCCAGAGGTGTCTAATTTATAAATCTTGTCCATATTTGAATCAGCGTTCCACAAGTAAGTTCCATCAAATGCAAGACCTTTAGGACCTGGTCCGGGGGATGCGAAAGTATCGATTATGTTCCCGAAAGTGTCTAATTTATAAATCTTGTCTACATTTGAATCTGCACTCCACAAGTAAGTTCCATCAAATGCAAAACCAGTAGGACCTGGCATAGGGGAAGCGAAAGTGTCGATTATATTCCCAGAGGTGTCTAATTTATAAATCTTGTCCATATTTGAATCAGCGTTCCACAAGTAAGTTCCATCAAATGCAAGACCAGTAGGACCTGGACCGGGGGATGCGAAAGTATCGATTATGTTCCCAGAGGTGTCTAATTTATAAATCTTGTCCATATTTGAATCAGCATTCCACAAGTAAGTTCCATCAAATGCAAGACCTCTAGGACCTGGCCCAGGGGAAGTGAAGGAAGAAACCACAGTGAAAGATCCACCAGTGTTGAGCGTCTCGTCGCTTCCATAACCTGTGCCCCCGCTGTGCGTGGCCGCCAGCCGATAATGGTAGGTCGTGTTGGAACTGAGCCCGCTGACTGACGCACTCGCCGACACATCGCTTGTACCTGACCCTGCGATTGTGCTGCTTGTCATTGAACCGTAACTGGTACTCGTACCGTACTCAAAGTAGTAGGTGGTACTCGACCCATTAGGATTTACCGTGCCATTCAACGTAGCAGAGCTGGAAGTAACTGATGTTGCTGAATCGGTCGTGACGGTGGGTGCTCCTGGGATAACTTCAGTATCAATTACCAGATTCTCTACAAGCAATACCCCATCTGTATCACCCGTAACCGTCATCGTCCCGGTTACTGCTGTATTAGTGTTTGATCCGGCCGCAAAGGAACGGGTCGTGAATGAAGTGTCCCACCCGCCCTCGAGTATCAGATTCCCATAAAGACTCAATGTCAGGTCCTCATCATAGCTTTCACTGGCTATTTTGATGGTCCCGCCTGAGCCTGCCTCATCAATGGCCTCCTGTATGGTTGAATAGCAGGGGCTGTTACCGCCGCACGATCCATAGGGCTCTACGTAAACAATAGTCGTCCTGAAGCTTCTGTCAGCGCCGTAGGAAGTCCCTTCAATATTGTTTGCCACAATCCGGTAGTGATAGGTGGTGTCCCGGTCCAGTCCGGATATGTCGCTATTCACAGGCACCTCGCTCGTCCCGGCCCCCGCGCTGCCGTCCAGAGTGGTCGACCCATATGCAGATGTCAAACCGTACTCAAAATAGTATGTGGTGCTTGCGGTATTCGGGTTGACCCTTCCGTTCAAAGTGGCTGAATTTAGCGTGACAGACGTGGCCCAGTTTGTAGTCACCGTGGGTGTCGTTATGCTCGCTGCCGGGGAAGCGGTCGCGGTCAGCAGGCAAATCGTGGTTAGCATCGCCAGGGTTATGCATAATGTCTTGATTTTCATGTTTTACTCCACCGGATGTTATTTGATGAAACCGCCCCGGTTATCCCTTTACCACACTCCCGCCTGGAGCCGGTTGTAATTCGTGGGACAAAGCACCCTAATTCTTCTTCTCTAATGTCGCTAATCTATTGGACAGTGCGGTAATGGTCCGCTGTTGCTCCTGAAGCACCTTTGTCAAGACAGCAACAACATCCATCGAACTCATCCCCTTCCTGTCCTTCGAGGCTACAAGTTCAGGCGCATCTTCAGCGATAAATCCTACATGCTTTTCCTGTGAGTCGGCTTTGTAGGCAAATTCAACCGGATCGAGTTGCTTTAAGGTATGAAAGGCTTTCTGTGTGGAAAGTTTCTTTATGTCCGTCTTGTATTCCCGGCTGGATGCGTTAGTCCAGACTCCTCCCGATGAAACATAGGCACCGCTTGCCATTTGTAGGGGGTGTGAAGGACTCGTGGTACCGATCCCGACGTAGCCAGCAGCTGGATTTAGAATTAAGTTTTTGTAAGCCACACCTTCTTGAAGTGCAAATATCTCGGCATATTCGTGAGTTGTACCCACATTCCACCCGAAATAGATATTTTTTTGATTGCTGGCTGCCTTGTCCGTGACAATAATTCCCCGGTTACCAGTATCCTGCCCAAGAACAAACGGCGCACTTCCCCATGCCGCAGCCCCATTTGAAAGCAGTCTGGCTGCGGATGAAACAGACCCATTGTCGGTCACCTTAAAGACTGTTTCTCCGCCCCCATCTTTTATTAACAGCTTGTCAGCACTCAGGGCAGAAATGGGGATAACGAGACAAACAAAAACCGACAGCAAAATGGCCAATAAATTCTCTCTTACTTTTTTCATGATACCTCCTCCTTTTGGTTGTAAATCCATCGATATTGGTTAATCGTTTAATGCGTTTAGTCGACCTGTTGCAGGACTACTTTATCGACTTCAACAGTTCCGCTCGTACCGTTAATGGTTAATGAGTTGAAGACTGTGTTGGATGACTGGGTTGTGAATATTGAGTCCCAACCGCCCTGAATGGTTAGTAATTTTAATTCGTTAAAGAAAAGTGATTCGTCGTAAGTACCCTGGGTTATCCTGATTTGGTCACATGTGCTTGCTGCGTCAATAGCTTCGTGGATTGAGTTTTAACACGGAGTTTTCTCCCCACAATCTCCACTGATACTTACGTATAAGGCAGATGCGTAGGAGGTTGTGAAACTCACATCGCTTCCATACCCTGTTCCCACAATGTTGGTTGCATACGCCCTCACGTGATAGGTAATTTCTAAACTCAATCCTGTTATTAAACTTGTGAAACTACCGATACCACTGCCGTTTGTGGTCTTGCTGTCACCGGTAGTTGGATTCGCAGAGGTACTCCAGCAAACTCCATTACACATCCTCCTTCTTATTGGTTTAAATTTCGCAATAGATTTATAGCGCCTGATTTATCTCTTCCAAAGAGCTTCCCACTGTATTTCCCCCTCTTGTTCTCACGGCTCCTGCGTGGGAACGAAAATGCCTTTGATTCTTTTCCCAGCTTAAAGGCTCAAATGCGGGAACGGATAAAAACTGCGCTGACCCTGCCTGTCGGCAGGGTCGAATTGTTAGCCATGAATTTCGTGATATTTATTTGACTTTGACGCAGTTGACTCGACGAACCATGTCGTCTGCATTGCAATCATATATGGTTCCATCTGGTGTTGTTGCTTTCCAATATACGTTCAATGCACCCCTTTTCACATCGGTAATTGTTATGTCGCTGGGTCTAAGGTTGCTAGCCATATTGCGCGCTGATTCTCGTTGTAAACTTTCAATATTACTTGCACAGCCAGCAAGAAACAAAAAAGCAATGGAACACAAACTTAATAATGTTTTCATTTCATCATCTCCTTTCTCGTTAAGATTTATTCTTTATCCGTGGCTAACATTTAGTATACACCTTTAGAAATAGTCAGTTGTTGCCTCCTGTCGATCTTTTCAGTCAAACCATTATGATCTTTGGGCCTGAACCGGTGAGTTATTGTATCACCAAATTCTCGACGATAACTTTGCCATCAGTAACTGTCAGGGAGTTTACTGTTGAAGTTGAGGAATTAGTTGAGAATGTTTCATCCCATCCTCCCCGAAGGATCACGGTTTTGGGAGTACTTGTGAGATGTTCGGAATAGATTCCTTCTTGTATATTAAGGGTTCCGCCAGAATTCGCAGCATCAATGGCGTCTTGCAACGTAGAATAATCGCATGAGTCGGATTTACCTACATTCAATGGGCCACCGCAGTCCTCTGCAAAGACGCAATCAGACAAACAATTATCAAATATCCGCCAGCATTGAGAGTTATTGCAATCAATTAAGGTGTCATGTTTATAGTAATCACAACATGCGTCATGGTTAAAACAATCTATAGTATACCTGTGCAAGTTAGCACAAGACAAGAGCTGGTTTAAACCATAAGTACAACCGTCTCCGCAACGGCCAAAACAGTCATCACCGCCTATTTTATACGACTTTGCAACCCAGTCATTCGGTGTGCCATAAGCATGGCTTGGTCCCGGAAAAACTGCGGGATATTTTTCCCACCTCTTTTCACAAAATGTTTCGACCGTATCATATCCAATATCCCTAACAACCAAATAATAGTTCCCACTTTTAATTTCGCTACTGGTAACCCCAATAGTATATGTACCTGAAGGGAGTGACCCGGAAATTTCAGAATTAGTACCCAAGACATCGTCTGTTTCAAAATCACCCCAATCAACGTGGCCGTTATCGTCTTCCGCCAACTTATGGCCTGTATCGCCCTTATATAGGGTGAGGAACGTATTGAAGTGAGCAGAAAACAATGATATCGTTACTTTGATTGGAGAGGAAGAGGAAATCTTAAATTCGTAGCGATCTTGAGATCTATAATCGGGAAGAAATCCATATTTTATGCCAGGAAAAGATATTGTTGTTATTGTGGAGGATACTGGGAGTGTCGTAGTGGTCGTTGAAGTGGTTGAGGTTGGCGTTGACGTGGTTGAGGTTGTTGATGTGGTTGTTGACGTTGTTGTGGTTGACGTTGTTGTGGTTGACGTTGTTGTTTCTTCAATTACAATATTTGCCCCTACCGAGCCCGCGGCCCCCTTGTTGTCAGTTACCGTAAGATAGACCTGGTGTGTCCCTTTCCCCAAAGAAGAACTGAAGTCCCTGGAAGTGCTGACTTGGATACCATTGATTTTCCACAGGTAGCTTGAGATGGAGCCATCAGGGTCAGAACTCCTTGAGCCGGAAAAACTTACTTGAGCTGTTCCCCCGGACGATACGGTTAGATTAAGGGTTTGATTTTCATAAGTGGTCTGTCCCCCGGATGTCATAGTGAACTTGGCCTCTGGGGATTGGTTGGATGTTTGCGCTATGAAATTTAATGTGAAAGTGATAACACCCTCCCCATTCAAGGTTTGAGAGCTTGAAGGCGTAATGCTTGAAAACGTCGAATTGCCTGGGCCACCGGAAACATATGCCAAGGTGTAATTTCCCTGGGGCCTGTCCTGAAAATCAGCTGAAACTGAATTCCCGCTAAAGTTTTGAGCGCCGGAAATAGAATAATTTACTGATCCGGACCATGAAGTCCCATCCAATTTGGCATTAACCTGAATAACACCTGTAGTTGGAGATGGAGAAACACCCGTTCCGCTGAGGTTAACGGAATTGATGTTCTGATCAGCATTACTATTGATTACTGCTGTCCCGGAGAATGAACCGGAACTGGTGGGGCAAAATTTGACGTTAACATTTACTGCCTGACTATTTGAAAGTGAAAAGCTGCTGTTTGACGTGACTCTGAATGGAGGATTCTGGCTTATTGATACAGTCCCCGATGCAGTACCTGTATCGACAACATGCTGAACTGCAAATTGAGCTGAACTACATGAACCAGTCTGAACATTTCCAAAATTTAACAAAGAGGGACCGATAGTTATCTGGGGAGAGGCGACACAGTTAGGCGCTGTTGCCGTTACTGTATTTGAGTCACGATAACCCGCTGAGTTTGATGCACGAATAAAGTAAGCATATGTTGTTCCAGAGCTAACAGAGGTATTCTTATAGGTTAAACTCGTGAACGCATTAGCATAAAAGACTCCGTTACGATAAACATTGTAGCTGGCAGCTCCTGAAGAAGACCCCCAAGAAAGGGATATTTGTGGATTGGTACTGTTACAAGATGTAGAAGGTTGGTTAAGGGTAAAGCTGGCTGGTATGGTAGCGCTATCACAGATGTCGCTCGGGATATTAACGGAAATGGTATTTGAGTTCTGAGATCCTGAACTATTGCGTGCTTTTATAAAATACGTATAGCTTCGGCCGGCTACGAGGTTTGCACTGTTATAAAATGTGTTGCCGGTATTACTGGAAGCATATAAAGAACCATTACGATAAACATCATAATAATTAGCATTTTTGCATGTAGTCCAATTGAGACGGACAGCAGGAGATGGGCCAGGAGAGCCTGTATCGCAAACAGGTGTTTCATGGCTCAGACTGAAAGTTCCCGGAAGAGCTGCTAAATAGTTCTGAACAGAAAATCCAGTCAAGCCATTATCCCACGCTATGCCCCACCAAGTATAATTGTCGTAGTAATATGACCCACTAATGATCTTACCGGTACCTCCAGCTGGAATTACCCCTATGACACTACACCAAAGAAAAGTGCAGTTTCTCACATTAAGATTTTCTGTAGCTTTAACCCTGTCCCCAACCTGGAACGCGGACGCAGAGGCAGTAAAGAAAAGTTGGAAAGAAACTAAAATCAAAGCCAAAGCTGCATAATAGGCGAATAACCTTTTCTGGCTTCTGGTATGCAGCGCCTTAAAAGAAACCTCATTTATAAGGTTTTTCTGAAGTATAGGACTCATGCACATCCCCCCTCGTCTGCAATTCCTGCACGTTAAATGGGTTATTTATCAACTCATGGGCTTGCCCCGGCCCTTTTCGATATGAGGCAACTTCAACTTTTACAACGTTGGGATTTCTTAAGTATTCCAAATACGGCGAATATAAATCCGGAAAATAAGCTCAAGAACCCCCAAAAAGCAAGGGGTTGAAAAGGCCATGGGTGTCAGGCCTACACAGTTGACAAGTTGAGATCTAAAATAATGTTATCAATCTTTTTTTTAAGTTTTTTATCGTCTTTGATTTGCAACGCAACTCGGCGGCTTGCCTGAGAAACCCCAGATACGCCAATTCCAAAGTGACATCCGATGTCTTTTAGTTTTTGCCCACTAAATTTATGGCACAAGTAGATCTGCGCTCTTTTTAATAATGCTGCATCTTCACTCAATACATTGGCGGCCTGTTTGATTATTTCCTCTATGTCTGGCATTTCATAAAATTGCTTTAAATCCGGAAGATCACGATCTGATTTCTTTCTATCCAAGTGTTTTTCTCTTATTTGGTTTATAAAACTGCGACCACCCAGTATCGTTGAAGCAAAAACATTTTTAAAAGGACTCTCATAATCCACATTGGCCATTGATTCCACAAACCTGCGGTATTGCTTCTTGGCAACAGAAGTCTTTCTGCTAAACAGACCCAGGATGAAATCAGTACAAAGCCATTTTGACGATTTGTTCACATTTATATAATCCCGATAACTTGACCACTTGTATTGCTCAGGTTTTTCTACCATCCCAGCCTTGACAGGATTTAAATGGATATAGCGGGAAAGTTCCTGAGCATACTCATCAATATCTACCAGCAGTGCCTTGTATCGGCCTTGAAACAAATGACCGGATCTTTTTCGTTTTACATTAAAATAATTCGTATAAGCGCCATTGATGTGATGCATGATTTGAGACAGGTTTCCGGCGGGTGTTTGCAGCAAAATATGGTAATGGTTGCCCATAAGGCTGTAAGTATGAATGATTGCTTTATAACGCTCGCTGGCTGACCCCAAATAACCGAGAAAACGTTCTCGATCTCTATTACTTTTAAATATATTTTGCCGCTCGTTTCCCCTTGCAGTTATGTGATAAAAAGCATCGGGATACTCAATTCGTAACGGTCTGGCCATTGCTGCTCCTATGATTTTCAACAATTTAGCTAATCCCTACACATCATAGAAACATATCTGTCAACTGTGTAGGCCTGACACCCATGTCTTTTTTAAGGTTACTGCCCATATTGCGCGCTGATTCTCGTTGCAAACTTTCAATGTTACTTGCACAGCCAGCAAGAAACAAAAAAGCAATGGAACACAAAATTAATAATGTTTTCATTTCATCATCTCCTTTCTCGTTAAGATTTATTCTTTATCCGTGGCTAACAATTAGTATACACCTTTAGAAATATTCAATTCTTGCCGCTGCCGAGCCTTTCAGCCAAACCATTTATGATCTTTGGGCCTAACCTGTGATTTATTGTATCACCAAATTGTCGACGATAATTTTGCCATCAGTAATTGTCAGGGAGTTTACTGTTGATGTTGATGAATTAGTTGAGAATGATTCATCCCATCCTCCCCAAAGAATCATGGTCTTGGGAGTAGTTGTAAGATGCTCAGAATATATACCTGTGGACAATCTAATGGTTGACCCATCACCTCCAGCGTCAATAGCACTTTGGACTTTAAGAGTACAGGGGGTTTTACCAGCGCATATACCTGAAGAATTTACATATTGTGGTCCAGCGCAGGAAATAGATTTATTGCAATCTGTCGTGCATTCCACGAAAATTTCTGTGCACTGGCGACTCCAAATCCCTTTTATATGGTGGCCAGCACATACATCATGGTTAAAACAATCTTGAGTATATCTGTATACATTATCACAAGAGGGAAAACCATCGCCAGGGCATCCTTTTCCACACCGCCCCACACAACGAGGACCATTCTCGGGAGCTGTATCGGTAATTTTCTCCATCTTTGCAATCCAATGATTTGGGTCATCAGGCCAGTTTTCACCCGGAAAGACTGCTGGGAACAACTCACCCATTTTGTGGCATATCGTTTCGATCTTAGCAGTCCCAATATCCCTAATAACTAATGTATACTGCCCACTTCGGAAATCCGAACTTGAAACCTGAATAAAATATGTATCTGCGGAAAGTCCTCCCAGTGAGATTTGAGAATTGGTGCTATAACCCGCTATTTCCATGTCAAATGCTTGGGAGTTATCGTTCTCTTCATTAATAGTTTCTGCAGCATTCTTGAGGCGGAGATGGGTATCAAAGTCCGTAGAGATAAGCGATACCGTTACATCGGATTGAGATGAAAGCGTAAACTTGTAATGACCCAGAGAACTGCCAGTGCTAAGAACTCTATCTTTTATTACGCAAGGAACAGATATTGTTGTTATTTTAGATGATCCAGGGAGTGTCGTAGTGGTCGTTGAAGTGGTTGAGGTCGGCGTTGACGTGGTTGAGGTTGTTGACGTTGATATTGAAGTGGTTGAGGTTGTTGATGTGGTTGTTGACGTTGATGTGGTTGACGTTGATGTTTCTTCAATTACAATACTTGCCCCCACCGAACCTTGAGCACCTTGATTATCAGTTACGGCAAGATAGATCTGATGGGTGCCCTTTCCTAGAGAAAAATTAAAGTCTTTAGAGGTACTTTTTTGATTACCGCTAATTTTCCATAGGTAGCTGGAGATAGAGCCGTCAGGATCACTGCTCCTGGAAGCAGAAAAAGCAACCTGAGCTGTTCCCCCAGCTGATACGCTTAGATTAAGGGTTTCATTCTCATAAGCAGTCTGGCCTCCGGATGTTATGCTGAGCTTGGCTACCGGGGGTTGATTGGAAGTTTGTTCTGTGACAATAATACTTGCCCCCACCGAACCTTGAGCACCTTGATTATCAGTTACAGTAAGGTAGATCTGATGGGTCCCTTTCGCTAAAGAAAAGCTGAAGTCCCTTGAGGTGCTGGCTTGGGTACCGCTGATTTTCCATATGTAGCTGGAGATAGAGCCGTCAGGATCACTGCTCCTGGAAGCAGAAAAAGCAACCTGAACTGTTCCCCCAGACGATACGATTAGATTAAGGATTTGATTTTCATAAGCGGTCTGGCCTCCGGATGTTATGCTGAGCTTGGCTACCGGGGGTTGGTTGGAAGTTTGTTCTGTGACAATAATACTTGCCCCTACCGAACCTTGAGCCCCTTGGTTATCAGTTACAGTAAGGTAGACCTGATGGGTGCCCTTTCCTAGAGAAAAATTAAAGTCTTTAGAGGTGCTTTTTTGATTACCGCTAATTTTCCATAGATAGCTGGAGATAGAGCCGTCAGGATCACTGCTCCTGGAAGCAGAAAAATCAACCTGAGCTGTTCCCCCAGCTGATACGCTTAGATTAAGGGTTTCATTCTCATAAGCAGTCTGGCCTCCGGATGTTATGCTGAGCTTGGCTACCGGGGGTTGATTGGAAGTTTGTTCTGTGACAATAATACTTGCCCCCACCGAACCTTGAGCACCTTGATTATCAGTGACAGTAAGATAGACCTGATGGGTCCCTTTCCCTAAAGAAAAGGCGAAGTCCCTTGAGGTGCTGACTTGGGTACCACTAATTTTCCAAACATAGCTGGAGATAGAACCGTCAGAGTCAGAACTCCTTGAGGCAGAAAAACTTACCTGAGCTGTCCCCCCAGACGATACGGTTAGACTAAGGGTTTGGTTTTCATAAGCTGTTTGACCGCCAGAAGTCATTGTGATACCGGCAGTTGGGGATTGATTAGGGGGGTTATGTATGTATGCTGTCTTGCTTGATGTTAGATTGCCATGAACGCCACAATCGTCTCCCGTAAGGTAGTTGTAACAGCCATCAATCCATATGATCCGTGCAGTGCTGGTTATGGCAGCTCCGTGGGTAGTGTTGGATCCCTGATATCTAGCTCGGAAATCATAGACATAATTGCTATGAGCTGGCACCCATATATTGTCACGATCATATGGTGCACTTGGATCGGCACTGTAAAATTGGCCATTACCAAGATCATCAGTCGAATGAACGTATACCCCGCTAGTTCCGGTATTGGTGATTGTAATCCTAAATACGACGTCACGAGAGCCATCATTAGGGTTAGAGGTGGTCAGGTCAATGCTGTTGTCGAAATCGGACCTAATGGCTTTCGATATAGATATGTACGAAGCGGCGCAAACAATATCTGGCACGAGAAGGGCGAGCGCAAGAAAGCAAAGGGAGAGAAAACCAAAAGACCGCCAATTTTTTATACTCTTCATGATGAAAACCTCCAGTGCATGACTTCTTCTTATCAGTCGTTTGATATCGTTGCCGATACTGTTGTGAATCAGAACTGGTGAATCTCATCTTTCGATGGCACACCGGACATCCATAAGAAATTATGGAATCATGAGGTTACGTTTGACTCTTGTCCGAAATCAGTAAAAGGCAAGCTTAGGCGCTTTTACGTGCCCTTTCCCTCTGTGTGTTGAACGGGCTATAGGGAGAAGAGGGAAAACAGCACCAGGAAAAGCCCATCCAATAAGCTATGGGATTATAACCGCTAAGGGTTTGTAAATATGCCCGGTTTCACCTGAAGGCAACTTGACTTTGAACCAGTCTCGTGATTCGCTTATCTTTTCAAGTTTTGTTCCTTTTGTAATGGTGGTAATAATTTGGCTTTTCGTAGTAGGCGCTGCGCGGATATTGCTGTTTTTTATAGTGATTAGGTAAATTCCTGATAGCTTTTCAGTTGAGGGTGATGAAGGGATTTCTTTAATCCCTATTGCCCCTCCAGTTCCACAACCTGTGTTTAATTTTGCTCTCATATTATTCAAAATAGTTGATGCAAAAGGAATGTCAACGTCCCGCGATGTAAGTGGCAAACCCATCACCTCTCTTTTTCGAGCCTTGATTCCAACATTGGTAGTATTCGATGTGACAGTTTCAACTACAATTTCAATCTTTTCATGCGTATCTGTTTTTCCAGTGATTACACCTCCCGCTTTTTTATCATCAAGTTTTTTGTCCAAAATTTGAATGTTCATATCTTCCGCAGTAATTAAAGCTTGTTTCCATACTTGTTTAAATCCGGCCTGAATTGTCGTACTATAATCTACACCTTGCATTGCGTCACTTACCTGCCAAGCAAGAAGGCCGCCGCTTGCTGCTGTCATTGCCACAACTGCGGCCATACCACATCCAGACACAACGAAACAAATTGAAATCACAATACTTGCTAAGCTTTTATTCATTTTGATTCTCCGCCAACTGCTCATAGAGAAGGGCTCTTTGTATGTCCTGTTGTTTCAGAATCTCCCTGTTTGAAAGACTCCTGTCATTGCCGGCAAGAACACTCACCGCATTGCCAAACAATAAGGCGGCTGCAACCATCAAAGGTATCATCCGTTTCTTCATTTTTTCTCCTTCTAAAAAGCGATTTATTTAATTAGCTCAAATGGTTACCCTGTAAATCACCTTGCAATACATAAAGGAGGACGTTGGTTCCAAAACGATTTAAAATCCAATTGCATAATATTTGTATATCATTAAATGCGTCAAGCTCATGGGGATATTTTGCACTGAACCATATTGAACCGATTGCCTGACTCGAAAGTCGTATTGGAAGCAGTGTCACTAAGTCCATGAACATAGGCCGTCCATCGCGATTTCACTGTATGGATGCCTTTGGTTCTTTTCGCCATCTTGATATCCCCTGATGCCCAATGTGTGGATAGATAATTTAATGCCATTACTACAATAGTTTGTATATGTGACCCAACGTAGTTTGTCAAGTTTTTTGGTAATTAACCTTATTACTTCCTTTCAAAACCGGTCTTAATCCGCCTATGGTTACAAAAAGGCGGTTTGATATGTCCGATATTGAAAAACAGCTCGGAGCCAGGATTACTCAAATCCGGCTCAGCCGAAAGCTTACCCAGGCCCAACTGGCCGAAAAGGCCAATCTTAGCGTGGAAACCATATCCCGAATGGAAAGAGGGGTCACCTTCCCCTCCCTGAAGACTCTTGAAAATATAGCCTGCTCCCTTGACACACACTTAAAGAGCTTCTTTGATTTTGGTAAAGAACAGCCCAGAGACCAGACCTTCGAAAGGGAACTCTCGAAACTAAGCGCTTTTCTTAGAACCCTTGAGACCAAAGAAATCATCCTCGTCCGCGAAATCCTAAAGGTGGTCTTTAAAAAGCTAAAATAAGTTGAATTAAGTTAATGTATGGGTTGCGGGACATCCTATTTAACTGGTTATTAGTGAGAATGGGGGACGTAGGCAACCTTGTAAACTTACAGGGAATCGGGCACTGGTTCATTATGCTCTTTTCGCGATTAACAGGGTTCTTCCAACAGTTCCGAGAATACGTTTGTCCTGCATTCTCTGTACCTGGTTTCCGCTTAAACGTTCA
>Ga0222666_1000833_pt1 | contig 13418 bp, 13 predicted proteins | sample AntAcemetagen655_FD_181710 | JGI IMG/M metagenome (GOLD analysis project Ga0222666, IMG submission 181710) | Saline water microbial communities from Ace Lake, Antarctica - #655 | ecosystem: Environmental > Aquatic > Non-marine Saline and Alkaline > Saline | place: Antarctica: Ace Lake...
ATGAAAGATTTTATCAAGCCCGGTATCAATACATTTGAGCTTGATAAAATCGCTGAGGATTTCATCTTGTCCCAGGGAGCAAAACCGGCTTTTAAGGGTTATAAAAGCTACGGTTTACCTCCATATCCGGCATCAATTTGCACCTCGGTAAACTCCTGTATTGTGCATGGCATTCCTTCCAAAAAAGTCATCCTGAATAAAGGTGATATTATTGGGATTGATGTGGGCACATATAAAGATGGATTTTGCGGAGATGGTGCTTGCACATATCGAGTTGGAAAAGTTTCCAGGGATATTGAACGTCTTCTCAGCGTGACCAGGGAAGCACTTGACAGAGCAATTCACCAGGCAAGGGATGGCGCTCGAGTCGGTGATATTTCTTATGCCATCGGTTCTTACGTGAAACAGCAGGGATTTTTTATTGCAGACCAGTTAACCGGACATGGTATTGGCAAACAGATGCATGAAGACCCAATTGTTTTTAATAATGGTGTGAAAAACAAGGGACCACGTTTAAGAAAAGGAATGACTCTGGCAATCGAACCGATGGTGAATATCGGAACTAACCGAGTAAGAGAAGTTGGTTGGGAATTTTTTGTGAAAGATAATTCTTTATCTGCTCATTATGAGAAAACGATCTTAATAACAGATAAAGAAGCAGAGATTTTAAGCGAATATGAGGCTTAAATTATGGCAAAAGAGGGAGTTATAGAAGTTGAAGGCATTGTGAGGGAAGCAATGCCAAATACAACTTTCAAAGTAGAATTGGAAAATGGGCATCAGATTCTAGCTCATAGTTCCGGTAAGATGAGAATGCATTACATCAGAATTTTACCGGGTGATAAAGTGAAAGTAGAATTATCTCCATACGATCTGAACAGGGGTAGAATTACCTACCGCTATAAATAGAGGAAAAAATGAAAGTAAGAGCATCAGTTAAAAAGATTTGTAAGGATTGCAAAATAATCAAAAGACACGGAGTTATCCGGGTTATTTGTAAAGCAAATCCTAAACATAAACAGAGACAAGGCTAAATTGATTGTCGATGTTTCAAAAAATTATAAAAAAAGAAACATCTTTAAGGAGGATATAACTTGGCTCATTTAGCAGGCATTGAATTACCAAAAGATAAAAGAGTTGTGATTGGACTTACATATATTTTCGGCATAGGAAAATCCATCTCTTCAAAAATTTTGAAAAAAGCAAAAATCAATGAAAATAAAAAAGTGAAAGATCTTACAGTAGAAGAAGAAAAAACTCTGAGAGAAATAATCCAGGATGAAATTATTGTGGAAGGTGAGCTTAGAACTCAGGTAGCAATGGATATCAAACGTCTTATGGAAGTAGGTTGCTACAGAGGAATAAGACACAAAAAAGGATTACCTGTAAGAGGACAACGAACTCATACAAATGCACGCACCAGACGTGGCAGACGCAAAACTTCCGGTGTAATAAAGAGGTAACTGATGGCAATAAAAACAACAACAGCAAAACGTACAAAGAAAAAACGAGTTCGACTCACTTATAATGAAGGCGTCGCACATATTCATTCCAGCTTTAATAATACAATCGTAACTCTTTCCGACAAAGCCGGCAATGTATTAACCTGGTCAAGTGGTGGAAAAATCGGTTATAAACACGCAAAAAAGAGTACTCCTTTTGCTGCTCAGCTCGCTGCTGCAGAAGTAGCAAAAGCTTCTCTGGAAATGGGTATTAACAAAGTTCAGGTCATTGTTACCGGACCTGGTGGCGGTAGAGAATCTGCAATCAGATCATTAGATTCAAATGGTTTGGAAGTAACAATGATCAAAGACACCACTCCAATTCCGCACAATGGCTGCAAACCAAGAAAAACCAGAAGGATATAGGAACTAATTATGGCAAGATATACTGGACCCTCTTGTAAATTATGTAGAAGGGAAGGCACAAAGCTTTTTTTAAAAGGTTCACGCTGCAACTCGGATAAATGCGCCTTTGAAAAACGAGCTTATATTCCCGGCGAACATGGAAATGCAAAAGGTTTTAGAAGAAGATTAAGTGATTATGGTATCCATCTTAGGGAAAAACAAAAGGTAAGACGTATTTATGGAATTTTGGAAAAACAATTCAGGAAATATTTTAAAATGGCTGCCAGAAAATCTGGAATTACCGGTGAAAACCTTCTCCAGTTTTTAGAATGCCGCCTGGATAATATTATCTATCGGATGGGATTTGCTCCTTCCAGAAAATCTGCTCGTCAAATCGTACGGCACGGTCATATCCTGGTTAATGGTCGAAAAGTAAATATTCCTTCCTTTTTAGTTCGCTCGGAAGATGAAATTTCTATTAAAGAAAAAAGCAGAGGATTGATGTTGATCCAGGAAGCGATGGAAGCTTCCACTGAAGCTTCTAACTATGAATGGTTCGAAGTGAATAAAGACCAGTTCATGGGAAAGATTCTCAGCATTCCAACCCGTATTCAAATCCCTCTGGATGTTGATGAACGTCTTATTGTTGAATATTATTCTAAGTAGAAGAGGAGTTGATTTATGAATTTCCTTGAACCTATACAATTGCCCGAAAAAGTTCAAGCTGATGAAAAAACTTATAGTCCGACTTTCGGAAAATTCGAGATTGGACCTTTGGAACCCGGTTTTGGCACAACCATTGGAAATACTCTGAGAAGAGTTCTGCTCTCGTCTGTTCAGGGTGCTGCCATCAGATTTGTGAAAATTGAAGGTTTACATCATGAATTTGCTCCTATTGCTGGCTCTAATTCTGATTTTATCGACTTAATTTTAAGACTGAAAAAACTGGTAATAAAATCTGAATCTATTGAAGAAGAAAAACTCATTCTGGAACATAAAGGAATCGGACCTGTTACAGCCAGCGAAATAGCAGGAAGTGCCAATGTTGAAATAATTAATGAGGACCTGGTTTTATTGGAAATGACAGAAAATATCGATTTCAGGATGGAACTCTGGACTGGAATTGGCAGAGGATATTGTCCTTCGGAAAATCATGATGTGGAAGATAAACCTGTGGGTGTGATCCCGATAGATTCCATTTATTCTCCAGTAACAAAAGTGAACTTCTATGTGGACCGTCAAAGAGTTGGTGAAACAATAGATTTCGATAAATTAATCATTGAAATTACCACAGATGGCAGCATGAATCCGAAAGATGCTCTTTATCTTTCTGCGATGATTCTGAGAGATTTGTATGCTAAGATGGTTCTTTTCGAAAAAGAACCTGAATACATCGAAGAAGTAGAGATAAATCCTGAGCTGGAAAGACTGGAAAAAATTCTTTTTACTAATGTAAATGAATTGGAACTTTCCGTGAGATGCAGCAATTGTCTTTCAGCAGCCAAGATCGAAACAATCGGGGAACTGATAGAAAAAAGCGAAAACGAGATGCTCAAATACCGCAACTTCGGGAAAAAATCTTTGGAAGAGATTAATATATTACTGGCAAAATACAATTTATCCCTCGGTACTGATGTGAAAGGATTAATCGAAGAAATCCAGAATACAAAAAACAAGATAACTACAAAAAAGAAAGGTTAAGATTATGCGACATAAAGTTAAAGGCAGAAAACTCGGAAAAGAAGCTGACCATCGTAAGCTAATGTTAAAGAACCTGGTTTGTTCCCTGGTGGAACACGGCAGAATAAATACAACTGTGGCAAAAGCAAAAGAAATCAGGGGTGTTGCGGAAAGAGTGATAACTTATGCCAAAAAAGGTGGAGTTCATCACAGGAGATTGGCTTTTAAGGTTCTAAAAAACAGAACTCTGGTTAAAAAAGTTTTTGATGAAATTGCTCCTAAATATGCAAGTGTAGAAGGTGGTTATACTCGCGTTCTCAAAAACGGATTTCGTAAAGGTGACTGCGCTCCCATGGCTATTATCGAATTCGTGGAAGACAAAGAGAAAAAAGCCAAGAAAGAAGATATTAAAACAGAAGATATCGCGAAATAATTAAGAATTATAAATTAAGAATTAAACAGGCTGCCAAATATGGTTGCCTGTTTTTTTTATTTGGAAATTTGTAGGGACAGTTCATCGAACTCTCCAAGAAATTTATTGACCTAAATTTTAGGTCATATGACCGAATGTTTAGGTCAATCCGAGTTTATTCGAGCTGGAGTCCAGAATGAGAATAAAATTTAATAGACAAAAAAATCACATTCATAATTTTAAAATTAATCCTTTAAGGGAGGTTGGATTATGCAGAAAATAACTTATGGTCAAATACTGGAGTATTTTGAAAATAATCAGCAAAACCAATTGATAGAAAAGATTAACCTGCTACATCCTGCGGATTCTGCCCAGATTATAAATGAACTTCCTTCCGAATACCAGTTCACAGCTTTTTCTCTTTTGAATGATGAAAATGCATCAGATGTTCTTCCTGAACTTTATGATGACCTGCGTGAAGATATCCTGGAAAAAATGCAGCAGAATCGTTTGGTGAAAATCATTGATGAAATGGAGACAGATGAAGCAGCAGATATAATCGGGGAATTGGAAGATGACATCTCTAAAGAACTTCTGAAAAAAATTGATAAAGAAGATTCCGAGGATATCAAGCAACTTCTGAAATATGATGAAGAATCTGCCGGTGGTTTGATGCAGACCGAGATCATCGCTGTTAATCAGGAAATGAAACGCGATGAGATAATTGAATATATCCGTGAGAATTATGAAGAAGTCGAGAATATTCATTACATTTTCGTGGTAGATAATGACAATAAATTGATAGGACTCCTGGAAGTGACTCACCTGCTTTTGGCAAAACCGCAGAGAAAAGCAAAGGATATCATGGATAAGAATGTAATTTCAGCCCAAGTAGATATGGACCAGGAACAGGTGGCACATATCTTCCGTAAATATGATATTTACATTCTCCCTGTGGTGGATAAAGAGTATCATTTGCTGGGTCGTATCACAGTGGACGACATCATCGATGTTATTGACGAAGAAGCATCGGAAGACGTGTATAAAATGGTGGGATTGGAAAGCGAAGACAGAGTTTTTACCAGTCCTTTTAGTTCTGTTAAGAAAAGACTTCCCTGGCTTACTTTGAATTTATTTACAGCCCTTCTGGTTTCCAGCGTGGTAGGAATCTTTGAACAGACAATTGCCAGGTTATCATTCCTGGCTGTGTTGATGCCTATTGTTGCCGGTCTGGGTGGAAATTCCGGAACTCAAACTTTAACTGTGATAACGCGAGGAATTGCTCTGGGTGAATTAACCATACGTAATACTTTCAAAGCAATTATTAAGGAAATTACTGTGGGAATTGTGAACGGAATTTTGATCGGTTCTGCTGCTGTGCTGATCGCATATTTGTTGAAAGGTAATATCATGTTGGGAGTTGTTTTGGGGACAGCAATGGTCTGCAATATGTTCATTGCAGGTTTGGTCGGTTCACTCATTCCGATAATCATGAAAAGTCTGAAAATAGATCCTGCATTAGCGTCCAGTGTGATCATTACTATGCTCACGGATATTGGTGGTTTTGCTTCCTTTTTGGGATTAGCCACGATTTTATTATGAGTTCCGTCACAATGAATTAAACTATTTTTTATGAATGAAGCTCATAAAAGCTCGCTATTTATACCTTATTTAAAAACTATAAAAAAGTATGATATAATTTAACATTGACAATAAAGCTCATACTTAATGTTTTTGATAGAATCTTTTTTTAGTATAAAATCCATATTAAAGGAGAAATTTATGAAGTTAAACCATTTCAAAACTTCTTTTTTTCTGGTTTTGATAGTTTTCAGCTTCCTGTTTTTGCCAATCTCCTCCCACGCAGCTTTAGACGACTCAGAGTATATCGTTCAAAATCTGCAAGTGAATGACATCCCGAATGATGACGGATCAGGATTGGTACTTAGTTGGAAACCATTATCAAAAGAAAAGAGAATCATCGAATATCGCATTTATCGCGGTGTTACGCCGGATTCTCTTTTTTATATCGGAAGAATTGATGTAAATGTGAAAACCGGAGTCGCGGGTGATTTGATGTATTTTTATGACACCGCTTACAATTACTTTTTGGATATCCAAGCTCCGGGAAAACTTAAAAAAGAGAAAAAACAGGCAAAAGACAGCCCTCTTTACAGAAGGTATCCGCGTGATCTGGCAGTTACCGGACCTCAATTTAAGAACTACAGCGTATTAACTGTTATTCCTGAGAAAGATTACTATTACAAAAACAGGAAAATCGAGGTTGTGACTGAAGAAGATACTACTGTTTATGCTGCTTTGAAGCTGCGTAATTTCAGGCAACTTGCTAAGAAGCTGCTTGATGACAAAGAATATTATTACACAGTATTCGCAGTTAACGAAGCACGAAAGTATTTTCCTCATGCTGAACCTGTAATGGGAATCCCACGCGAGAATGCTCCTGAGGAAACCAAAGAATTTTATCCAATTTTTGTAAAAGACAAAAATCGACTTCAATTTGAGTGGTCATTGCCGCTTTTCACCGATGATATTTACTATCACTGTTTATATATTTTGGATAAAGATGAACTGGAAAAATTTCAGGAATACACGGAAGAACAAAAGCTGATCGAAGAAAATGATTGGGCAATGAAGCTGGATTCAACAATTGTAAAATATGAATCCAAGCTGGAAAATCCCGCAGAACTTATTTATATGAGGTATGCTGGTTATCCATACACAGGTTCAAAAACTGTTCACCTGGATATTGTCGATGGAAAAATCAAAAGTGAAAAACCTTATAAAAATGAAGTTTTGGGACAAGAATTCGATGTTGATCTTGAAATTGATACAGATAAAATCCAAGATTATTATTTTGTGTTTTCACTCTTCGATACTTCCAATTATGAAACTTTCTCCGAAGTAAAAGCTGCGGAAATATTGTATCCTGATATGCTTCCCGAAATCCCGGCATTTACAGTTGTAGATGGCAAGAATGATAAAGGTGATTATAATTATATTTCCTGGGGAAAACCTGTTGTTTACATCACCAATTCATCATACTTAAATGAAGAAAAAACCAAATTGCTGGTCAACTATGATACAATGACAAACGAGAATTATAAGATCAGGAATATCTATTTCACGGTTTATGATGATGCGGGAAATGAAATCAAAAAAATAAATGAATTTTATCAAGATAAAAAATTGAAAATCAAAATTCCTCCCAATACTGAATTTTTAACCTTCGAAATAACGATGAAATGCAATAATCCGATTGACGATAATTATGTATTTTATCAAGATATTTCCTGGAATGACCAAACAAAATCTCTTACACCGGGCACTTTGTATTTTAGCGATAGCAAAGAAGATATTCATAAATACTCCTACTACATTTATAAAAGGAATTATACTGCTGAAGAATTTCGTTTATCTAAAAAAATCACAGGTACACAAAGAGAGCTTTACGACAATATACGGTATAAAAATGCTCATTTCAAAATAACAACAAAATTTGATGCTGATAAAGGTCTGATCTATGTTTCTCCTGCTTTCTCAGTTAGGATGGATGGAGAACAAGAAAACACAGTCCGTTCAAACCTTTATCCATCCGAAGTTGAGAGAACTCTGAGAGGATACAAAGAACAAATCGCTGATCATACTGCATCCAAAGATACTTTGAAAACCGAAGAAGAAATCAAAGATGCTGATGATGCAATCGAACACTATCAAAACCTGTTTGACCTTCTTGCTAATCATCCTATCTCCAAAGAAGCAGCTTCTTTTTCCAATCCTAAAACCCGCATCAAATACCTCGATAAATCTTGTCATATTGCCAAAAACTCATTTGAATATAAAATTGTAAAAAGCGATGACAAAGGTCATTTCACTGAAACTCCAATTTATATCAAAGAAAATGCAAAACCGGTTGATGTGAAAAAAAATATTGCCTTGATTTCTTATGAAGGATTTGGTAGAGATCACTTCTTCCCCATTCCCAACTGGTTTAAAACCACTATGTTCCCAGCTCTTCTGGCTACACTCATTTTTGGTGGGTTTGTTTTTGTTATGATTGGAAAAGCAAAAAAGGGACACGATCTATTTGTGCGACCAATTGCAGGAATCGAAGAAATCGATAATGCCATCGGAAGAGCAACCGAGATGGGAAGACCTATCCTTTTCGTTCCCGGAACATCAGGAATCACTGATGTGGCAACACTTGCCGGTCTTTCAATTTTGGGTCGGGTTGCTAAAAAGGCTGCTGAATATGACACAAAAATCCTGGTTCCTTGCCGTGATTACCTGGTCCTACCTGTTGCTCAGGAAATCGTTAAAGAAGCTCACTATGAAGCTGGACGACCGGATACTTACGATAAAACGAGCGTATTTTTTATTACAACAGCTCAATTCCCGTTTGTTGCCGGTGTAAATGGCATTATGGTTCGCGAAAAAACAGCGACCAACTTCTTTATGGGAATGTTCTGGGCAGAAGCTCTTCTGATGACTGAAACCGGAAACACAACAGGGGCAGTTCAAATTGCAGGTACAGATGCTGCAACTCAGCTTCCTTTCTTTATCACCACTTGTGATTATACTTTGATTGGCGAAGAGCTTTACGCTGCTTCCGCCTATCTCGCCAGAGAGCCAATGCAAATGGGAACCCTCAAAGGCGTTGATTATACAAAATTACTGATTTTATTACTTATCATTTCAGGAACTATACTTTCGAGTGTGCATTTAACTTTCTTAATGAATGCATTTCCCGAGAAGTAGGAGGATAGATGAAAAGACAAATTCCATTAATAATAGTAATTGGACTTGGACTCTTATTTGTTATTCATACATTTGTTCCACATAAAATCTCCGAGGATTTTTATGAATGGTGGCAAACCTGGTCTAAAGCAATATCACCCTTTATGGTTTTGTTAGGAATTATGAGTCTCTTTATGGTACATTCAACAAAAATTAAACGTAAAACTGCTAACTGGCAATACAGCTTTGTAACTTTAGGCGGATTATTGATAACTGCTTTTGTAGGTTTTATGTGGGGCACAAGAGAAGGAACTCCCTATATGTGGCTTTTCAAAAACATACAAATGCCAATGAGTGCAACCATGTTTTCTTTGCTGGCATTTTATATTGCTTCTGCTGCTTATAAAGCTTTCCGCGCTCGTTCAGTTGAAGCCACTGTGCTTTTAGTTGCAGCGGTAATTGTTATGTTAGGTCAGGTTCCTTTAGGAGCCCAAATTTCACATTGGATTCCGGATACTTCCAAATGGATTCTTAACGTTCCCAACCTTGCCTCAAAAAGAGCAATTGGTCTTGGCGTAGGTTTAGGTATCACAGCAACATCGCTCAAAATTCTTTTGGGAATTGAACGAAAATATCTGGGAGGTGATTAAGATGAGTAATAATAACACCAGATTTTGGGATAGAATGCAAAACTTAGACCGACGATATATCTACATTGTCGTTGCATTAGCTATCATCATCCCCTTACTTATTCCGTTTAATTCCAAAACTTATATAACTGAACCTGTAGAAAATCTTTATAAGAAAGTGGATTCATTCACTGATAGAGAGGATAGAGCGATTTTAATGTGCTTTATGCACGATGCTTCTACAATGCCGGAACTCTTCCCCATGGAAGTATCTATTTTAAGACACTGCTTTGAAAGAAATATCAAGGTGTTCACTATTTGCTTCTTACCTACTGCTGCTCCTCTAATTGACTATGCTATCAATACAGCAAAAGAAGTGGGTGGCTTTGATGTGAAATCCGGCATCGATTACTGCAATTTCGGATATAAACCTTATGCTTTGTTTTTACCGATTCTTTTGGGAATGGGAGAAGATATTGCCGAGGCAGTAGAAACCGATTCGGAAGGAAGAAAAGTTGAGAACCTGGAAATCATGAAAGATTTGAAAAATTACAATGAATTGAACCTGGTAATAGATTTCTCCGCTTCTGCCAGCGTGCAAACCTGGATTACTTATGCCAGGGTAAAATTCGGAGCAAATATCGGGGCAGGAATAACTGCTGTGATGGCTGCTGAAAATTATCCTTTTCTGCAAACCGGTCAGCTCGTTGGTATGTTAGGTGGATTAAAAGGTGCTGCAGAATATGAAAAACTTGTTGATATTTTTGCTTCGAACAATGTTGTTTTCAGTAAAGAAATCGTCAAAGAAACCTGGATTCCAATCACTGATAAACAGATACCATATCAATTTAAAATTGCCAGAATCGGCATGAATGCTCAATCTGTTGCACATATCATGATAATCGTATTTATTATCCTTGGTAATATCGGTTATTTTGTAAGCCGGAAAAGCAAAAATAAAGAGTTAGGATAGGAGGAATCATGTTTGGAACAATAAGTAATATAGTAGCAGCTTTCTTAACCCTTTGTATCTTTTCATTTTTATACAAAGATAATCCGTTCTATAAATTTGCCGAATCTTTATTAGTGGGTGTTTCCATGGGATATGCCATACCACTCGTTTACGAAAATGCATTTATTCCTTATGTTTACAGACCCATATTCCTGCAGAATAAATTCTTAATAATAATTCCAACTTTGATGGGAGTTTTGTATATTTTCAGATTCAGTAAGAATCTCAGCTGGCTTTCCAGGTATCCCATTGTTTTTGGAATGGCAATCGTGGGAATGTTTGTGCCCATGTCTCTGAATGCACGTGTTCTGGTTCAGATGAGAAGCACAATGCTGCCTTTGGATAATATTAATACTATTCTGATCTTTATTGGGGTTGTTACGATTCTAATGTATTTCTTTTTCTCTAAGGAACACAAAGGAACTTACGGCAAAATTTCCAATGTTGGCATCTGGTATATGATGGTAGGATTTGGTGCGTCTTTTGGCTACACGGTTATGGCGCGTATTTCTCTTCTTATTGGAAGGATCCAATTCCTACTCGGTGAATGTTTAGGATTGATTAAATAAGAAAGTTTTTAAAAAAACCTGTTATCTGATCAAAACCGGATGACAGGTTTTTTATATTTCATTAAGAATTTCCGCTAATTTTCTGGTTAGATTTATTCTACTATAGTTTTCTACTTTTTTGGTTATAGTTCTCTTTTTTCTATTTTTCCAATCATTATATTTTTCTTCTATGAATTCAGTTATCTCTTCTATTTGATCGTAATAGAACATTTTTCCGCTTTCAGTTTTTTCCAGGATTTGTGCTGCTTCTCCATCCTCAGGACCGATTCCTAAAACCGGAACTCCCGAACCGATATATTCAAATATTTTTCCGGTTAGAATACCTTTATTATTTTTCACTTTATTTATGATGAGCATAAGCATTGAAGAATTAACCAGTAAATTCAACATTTCATTATGAGGAAGATATGAATGGAAAGTAATCAAATTATTTTCATCATTTTCTTTTAATTCCATTTTCACAATATCACTCACATTTCCATAAAAATTAAGATGGATGTTGTTTATGCTTTTTTCAGACAAAAGATTCACAGCTTTTAAGATTGGAACAGGGCTCGATTCCGAAGGGATTGTTCCGAAATAATTCATGCTAAAAAAATCTTGCTTTTCAATGATTTTGGTTTGTTCAAAATCTTCAGGATCATATCCATTTGTGATGAGATGGATTTTGTTGATATTATCAAAATCATCCATAATTTTCTTTGATACAGCAATTGCAGCATCACAATTATTGATTACTTTTCTTTCCAGAATGCTATCAAAAAAAGTTGATATTTTCCATCTTTTCACATTTTTCAGATATCCCATTTTCGTCCAGGGATCACGAAAATCAGTCAGCCATTTTATTTTGAATTTCTTCTTTAATTTCAATCCGACTAAATGAGTCGAGTGAGGAGGTCCGGTAGTAATCAGAACATCATGTTTATTGGATTGAAGTTCTTTTGAAGCAGCTTTGAAAGCTTGCTTATTCCAGATTTTCCGCGCATCCGGAATAATAAAATTCAATCTTATCCAAATAGATATTTTCCTCAAAAAAGAATCATTTTTATCTGTATCCAAGCTTCCGTACGGAACTTTTTTCCCAATCATTTTTTGAAATAGTTTACCAAAAGTTGGCGTTTTAGTTCTAATAACTTTTATTATCGAGGGAACATCTTTCAATAAAGATTCATCAATTGCAGGATAATCACCATTTTCAGTTGTAATAATAGTTGGCATCCAATCCAATCCGGGAAGATACTTAACAAACTTAAGCCAGCGCTGCACTCCGGAGCCACCGCTTGGAGGCCAATAATAGGTGATTATCAATACTCTTTTCACAATCAAAACCCTCTTATAAATAATTTTGACAATATTCTAACCTGTTTCCTTTTTGTCCAAGTTTTTAGGAGAAAAAATGCGTCCGATAGAAAGAAAAGTCTTTCAGAAGATAACTGATAAAGGCATAAATTTTGATGATGTGCTGGAAATCTTAGATAGAACCAGCACCCAGGAAATGAAAAAAAGTTTCCCGGATGATTGCCATTTTCAATCTGATAAATATTTTGCAAAACTTATTCTGGATTCGCTTTTAAGATACAACCTTATTAGAAAAGATGGAGCAAAATTTTTCAAGATTGAGAGGAAAAAGAAAGAAAAAGAATAAAGTAAACCTTGCGAACGGTTGATATTTGCTCCAACCATTCTGAAGGTTTCACAAGCTCAACCGTTCTGAAAGTCTGTTATATATCCACTGTCTTTTAATCTCGAAAGCTACTACAGCAAAACAAACTCCCACATTCAGAGAATTTTTCCATCCGGCAATCGGGATGTTAATAATATCATCAGTTAGATTCAAAATTTTTTCTGAAATACCAAGCGCTTCATTTCCTAAAAGCAAGGCACATTTTGGAGGAAATTCAACCTCGTAAATTGACTTTGAATTAGTTGTTGTTTCTAAAGCAAAAATTTTAATATTCTTATTTCTCAAATACAAAATTGCATCTTCTGTTTTCTCAAAATATTTCCATTTCACATAATTTTCTGTTCCCATAGCTGTTTTTCGCACTTTAATATTTTTTGGTGTAGCAGAATATCCACAAAGAAGAATTTCCGAAATTCCCAAACATTCTGCTGTTCGGAAAATGGAGCCAATATTAAAAGACGAACGCAGATTATCTAAAATGAGATAAAGCGGAATTTTGTTTCGGGAAATATTTGTGCCGTCATTTTTCAGAATTAAAAAATCATTATCCTTTACATTCTTATGGTTTTGCTCGAATGGAATTGAATAATTCAAAAACTCTCTCAAAGACATTTTTTTGATATTAGAATCTTTTTTCACAATTTCAGAAAAACCATGAAGTTCTGGCATTTTCAGTTCTTTTTCTGTGAGATTTATGCAATCCAGAAAATTATTGAGCAATTCAAATCTGAGAGTTTCATCATGCCAATTTTTCTCGATTTCCCTGATGAATTCCAGGAAAATTTTAATTTGCTTTTCTAATGAAAAACTTTTAAACTTCTTTTTTGTAT
>Ga0222666_1000836_pt1 | contig 13395 bp, 6 predicted proteins | sample AntAcemetagen655_FD_181710 | JGI IMG/M metagenome (GOLD analysis project Ga0222666, IMG submission 181710) | Saline water microbial communities from Ace Lake, Antarctica - #655 | ecosystem: Environmental > Aquatic > Non-marine Saline and Alkaline > Saline | place: Antarctica: Ace Lake | collected...
TTGTCGGTAGGATGATTTATGGTTTTTTGTTTTATATTGATCGGAGGTATATTCTACGATAGTAATATCGTATGTAAGTTCTGCATCACCTGTGTTTGTAATCGTAAGTGGAACTACAATGATTTCATCAGAAGCAAGAATTTCATAGATGAAAGTTGGATCAACAACTATTCCCGGATTACCAGGAAGATATGTGAATTCAACTTCGGTAGCTATGGACTCACCATTTTCGTAAATATAAGTCATCCCAAGAGTATAAGTTTGACCTATAATCAACATAGATAAATCCAATTGATACATCTCTCCTAATAGAACAAATGCTTCAAAAGTTCCATCGATATACAAATTCCATCCCGGAAAATTTCCAAATCCTGCATATGTATAATATTTCCATCCAATAGGATAACAAAAATAATAATCAGAAATATAAGCTGAATCCGGAGGAGCAAAAGGAGAAAGAGTCGGCTCATAATCCACAATCCCATAAGCTGGATTATCGTTACCGTCAATGATCGTTACATCAATTGGAGGATCGGTATCCCAAACGGTATTTTCAGCTTTCACATCCATGGCACTGGAATTATATACACTATATTCTTCGCCTGTATAAAAAATATTATCATAAATGCAATTATAACCATCATCGTCTGTACTGGCGTTTTCCAGATCACCCAGGTTTGCTGTAGCATCGGAAGCCAGATAGAATCCGGTATAATTGCCGGTAATTATGTTGTAAGTGAACGTTCCATTTGCTCCTGAACCGTATAGCATCACCCCAGCTCCGGAATCAGGATTGTTCTCAACAAAATTGTGATGAATATGATTCCACTCATAATGACCTTTACCGTTGTATAAATAAATACCGGTATAATTGTATGATATCTCATTATTTTCTACAGTGGGAGCCATCTCATTGTAATTAAATAGATTTCCCATTGTAATTCCTTGCTTATCGTTGTGATGGATATAAGAATTGGAAATCGTGGGACTGCAATCGCTGGAATTGCTTTGCAGGCTCAGTTGGATCGCTCCGTAAAAAGAAGGTCCCAATCCGCATTGAGTAACCTCACAGGAATCGATAAGCACATTGGAATTATCAACTATCGCGATACCGCTTTTTTGAACATTTGCAATTTTAGAATTCTTGATCTCCATGTAGGAAGGAGTTGTTGCTGAAAGTGCAGAAAAAGAAATTGCTTTCTGGTGATCATCGAAGAAAGAATGATTAATCAGAACCGGACTATTTATGGAATGAATTCCATAATCATTAGTATCATCGGTATTGGAAATGCGACAATAATCAAAATAACTTTCGATAGTTTCATCCTCCAGTCGAAGACCTCCCCAATCGAGACCGCCGTTTCCGTAGAAGCGGATCGTATCGTTTTCAGTTCCTTCAGCGATGATATTTCCAAGAGCAGTTATCTTATAATTTCCCATTGCGATAACTTCAACACCAGCTTCAATTTCCAGAGTTTCTCCGGTCGGAACCACTATTTCACCAATAACATTATAAGGGCTACCGGTCAAACCCCAAGTACCGGATTGATTTCCTGAAACATCTGTGGCGATGAGGGAAATGCTGATAACGAATAAATAAAAAATAACTAATATTTTTTTCATCTTTTCCTCCAATTATTTCATTAATACCATCTTCTTAACTCTCTTAAAATCCCCGACTTTCAATTTATAGAAATAAATCCCACTTCCAACTGGTTTATTATTTTCATCTCTCCCATCCCAGACAACAGAATGCTGCCCTGTTGAAAGCTGATCGCTGATAAGCTGTTTAACTTTCTGTCCTTTGATGTTGTAGATTGAAAGTTCTACTTTGCTATCTTTAGGAATAGAGAATGATATTGTAGTGGTTGGATTGAAGGGGTTGGGGTAGTTTTGATGCAAAACACATTTTCTATCGGGAATAATTGTGTTGTCATCATTTGCCACAAATCCAAACTCATAAGCTCCCATATCGGGAGCAGAACCATAATATTCATCAGGTTGCATATCTAAAAGAATTTCGGAATTCCATTCAAAATAAGATGTGCCGGCATCTACACAGGGTGAGTTTTCCGGGATATAGTAATTCCAGTTGAATAAGGGATCTTCATCAATATTGCCTTCCAACCAGAACAGCTGAGCCTCGTATCCTGCAACTCCTGATTCACCATTTAAAATATCCGAATAGGAAATCGCTGCTGAAGCATATTCTAAATACATCTGAATTGTATAGTCTTCTCTGATTATTGAATTAACAACGATTAGCTCACCACCAAGCATAGAGATTGCAACTCCAGAATCATTATCGGTTATAGTTGAATTTAATACTAGTGTGGCTCCGTTAGTATTATTACTATGAAGTACACTTTCATTATTTTCTGAAGTATTATTAACAAAGCAGACTTTATTTAATATAAAATTAGAACTACTTGAATACAACGCACTGCCACCATATTTGGCATTATTATTTTGGCATTTAATTTTATTCATTGATAGTGATGAATACCTGCAACGTATTGCTCCACCAGAATTGCCGTAACCATTTTGCAGAATTAGATCATTTAGACTACAGTAGTTTGAAAAATTGGAATATATCAGCCTTGATGTATTATTACCATCCAGAACTGAGTGACTAGTTTCACTACCTTGTAATGTTAAATAATCTACACAAAAACTTATGGGAAAATATTCTTCATTTGTTTCAAGGCTATATGTTCCTTCACCAAGAAAGATAATATGTGGATTTAAACTATCAGTCAGTACTTTGGAAAAGGCTGTGTAAATTGTTTTCAATGGTTCATTAGAAGTAAGACCCGAATTATTGTCATCACCGGTAGGGGAAACGAAGAGATCAGAATTTACTTGCTCATGCACCGAATGTAAAATATCGAAGCTATATTCTTCTATTGGATATGTATGAAAATTGGTTGGATTTAATACTGTGAAAGTATCAACTTTTACTGCTAAAGGTTCAGTGTAAATTAGGGTAATGTCATTACCCTGTCCAGCGTGATTAAGATATAAATTACATGAATAATCATCTGCGAAATTTATAGTTGTTCCAGCATCATTGCTCCAAATTCCACCTCCACTACCGGCATAATTGTTATAAATTGAGACATTATCTAAATTCAATTGCACATTATTCTGACACGATAAACCTCCTCCAGCTGCTGCAGTGTTTCCGAATATTTTGATATTATACAAATCGTTGAATCCTGCAACAGCATAAATTCCACCTCCGCAAGATTCCGCATGGTTATTCCTAATGATGCAGTTATTCAATAATGAATTTGATAAACCTCCCAGATAAATTCCTGCTCCATAATAGGCATGATTATCGTGAACCAGCAGATTGTTGAATAGGATTGAATTACTGCTGCTGCAATGAATGCCACCTCCATAATCTTGAGTGTCATCAGAATAATTGTCACAAACAGTTAAAGATTCCAGGTAAATATCCGAGCAGCCCTCGATGTGAACACCTTGTTTACCATCAGTAATTGTCATATTTTCAAGTACGATATTTTCCGATTCCAAAAGACGGAAAACATAATCTTCTACGTTTCCAATTATCTGAGTTTCAGATTGTCCTTCTCCCAAGATTGCTACATTGCTTACACAAAACAGTGGGAATATTTCATTATTTGTTTCCGTGCTGAATATTCCAGAACTTAAATAAATTGTGTGCGGTTCTGTGATAGATGTTTGGATACGCGTTAAAGCGCAGGTTATTGTTTTCAGCGGTGAGTTCCAGGAAAGCCCGTCATTTGAATCGTCACCGGTAGGTGACACATAGACATCATCATAAATTAGGGGATAATAACCATTTAAAATATCAAACGTAAAATCTTCCAGGGGATATACCTGAACAGTAGACGGATTTTGGACAGTAAAAGTATCCACGATTACATTAATGTTTACAGGATTATAGTAATCACCACATAAATCACTACCAAAATAAGCATGATTGCAATAAATATTACATCGATCCTCAGAGTTAAAATTCACATCATGACTATCTATATAAATTCCACCGCCTTCATAAGCGCTATTGTGACAAATTGTAACATTTGTTAAATCCAACTGACCATAACAAACAATACCTCCCCCTCTACCTTCAGTTGTATTTTCTGTAATTAAGGTATTAGTTAGAGTTGGATAGGAATCATCGCTAATATAAATCCCACCTCCAGCATAGCGGTTTGTATTTTCAGAAATAACTACATTTTGCAGGATTGGATTTGAATTGTCCTGGCAATAAATACCACTTCCTGAACTGAAACCACTATTATTGGAAACAATAACATTGCTTAATACAGGACTCGCATTATTACATAGTAATCCTGAACCATGATTACAATTATTATAATTATTTGATATCTGAGAATTTGAAATCGTCGGATTGGAATAATAACATGCAATTCCACCACCTGAATACTCAGAGTAATTATTTAAAATCTCTGAATTTGTAATTATTGGGTAAGCATGAAAGCAATATATGCCCCCTCCGGTACTTTCAGAATGATTATTAATGATTTTTAGATGATCTAAGATTGGACTGGAATAATTGCAATGAATTCCGCCACCCTGATCTTGTGAAAAACCATTTGTTAACGTGAAGCCAATCAAAGCAGTATTGTTGTTTTCCATGTTTTCAAATCTGACTACACTGCCGCTTTGATTGCCGTCAATAATGGTTTGAGAAATGTAAGTTGTATCTTGTGTTGCAAGAAACAATGAAGCAACAGTGATTTCTTTACCAAGAAAATCAAGGTTTTCAAAGTACGTTCCCGGCTGTACTAAAACAGTATCTCCATCAATTGCAACATTAATTCCTGTCTGGATAGTTGGTTGGTCGGCTGGGACATTGATAATGGTTGCAAATAAAATCGAACAACTAATAATAATTAAAAAAAATAAAATAACTTTTTTCATCTTTTTTCTTCGATTTTCTTGATTTTATTTAATCAAAATCATCTTGTTTATTGCCTTAGAATTTCCATTAATTTTCAACTTATAGAAATAAATTCCACTTCCAACGGGTTGATTATTCTCATCATTCCCATCCCACACCACTGAATGCTGACCTGCTGAAAGCTGATCTATGATAAGCTGTTTAACTTTTTGTCCTTTGATGTTGTAGATGGATAATTCAATATTACTGTTATTTTGAAGTGAGAAGGATATTGTTGTTGTCGGATTGAAGGGGTTGGGGTGGTTGCTTAATTTAAAATTATTATTTATTATTAAATCATCAGCACTTGAAATTCCTTCAGAGCCTAATTTTATTATGTACAAATTGTCATCTGAACGACCAGTTAAAACAAAACCATCATCATTAGTCTTTACGATATCATAAACATAATCATTTGTGTATGTGTTATAATTTGCAAACCATATCTGATTACCATTTCCATTAATTTTAAGTACACAAGGATTGCCAATATGATATCCTGCAATCACAAAATTATTTTCATCAGATATAATTGAAGTCGAATGAAATGAAATGTCAATATCCCAAAGGATATTACCTGCAGAGTCTAATTTATAGATTTTTTCATAGGCAATAAAAATAAACTCATCATAACTTGTATAAACAAATTTTGGTGAAGTAGAAAACTCAAAATTCTGGTAAAATATTTCATTACCCAAGTTATCGGTTTTGATTAAATAAGAATCTGCCCAATCATGACCAGGATGTACGTGATAAAAAGCATTACCTGCAATTGCTAAATTATTATTAGAGATAAATCGTATGTGATTGCATGAACTATGGTCTAAAATATAACTATCAGGATAGTATTCAAACCAGATCTGATTTCCCATAGAATCAGTTTTTACAATATAACCAACACAATCTTCACCACAAAATGCAAAGTTTCCGTCTTCGTCCATATCAACTGAGTTTGATGTACGAAACTCAGGATTTGTATAACTTTTGAACCATAAGGAATCACCATCAGTATTAATTCTAGTTAAGAAAGGATTATTATTAAAAGTTCCAGTAATAATAAAGTTGTTGTTATCTATTTTTTTTATTGCATTTGCTCTATCCACCATATTAGTACTATTGAATGTAGTATCCCAGATAATTTGACCTAAAGAATCTATTTTTATTATATAAACATCACCACAGAATTGACCACCGTTTTTATGACCAACAACAATATAATTGTCGTTATCAGTTTGAACTATTGATTTACCACATTTACCTGATAATTGTTTCGTCCAAAGCGTATCAGGTGCTGTTTGAGCCATTGCTTGTGATGATAAAATTACCCAAATAAATAAAAGTAAAATTCTTTTTTTCATCTTCCACCTCCTTGATGGAGTATACCGAAAGCGTTCGGGACAAAACCTGACTATTTGATCAATATCATCTTTCTAACTTTCTGAAAATCATCAGCTTTCAATTGATAGAAATAAATTCCTGAACCGATTTGATTACCATTTGAGTCATTCCCATCCCAGATAACAGAATGGTAGCCTATCTCTTTAAATTCACTGACCAAGGTCCTTACTTTCTGACCTCTGATATTATAGACTTCCAAACAAATATTACCGGGTTCATTTAACGCGTACTCAATAGTTGTTTCCGGATTGAACGGATTCGGATAGTTACCAATCAACTCGGTAACTACTGGAAATGGTGTATCATTAACGCCACTACCATATATTATTATAGATGTACCTGGAGATTCCCAACCTCCGTCATATACAGCAGTAACTCCAAATTCGAACGTGCTAGATGGAAGTGGAATAGAAATGGATGTATATGTGGTAGAGCTTATATACACACTATTGTAATAAATATTAAAAAAATCAAAATTTCTTCCTAAAAGTGGTCCTGGAAGTCCCCAAGTAATAAAAACATAATTTCCTTGGATTGTAGCTGTCAGATTTATTGGAGGATATAGAATAACAGTTATTTCTTCGATATTGGTTGGCTCAGATTCGCCTGTATCATAGATAGCAGTTACCCAATATTCAAAAGTTCCGCCATCAAGAGCCAAGTCATCATAAGTAAGTGTATTAGGATCTTCAATTTCAGCAATCACCACATTATCACGATAAACCTTATAACCCAGAAGTATTCGGCTTTCTCTGTTGTTTTTGTTTCTCTTTATGCGTGGATGCGATGTCACTACTTCAGGAGTTCCATTTGAAACCATATTTTTGAGTAGATGTGTTTTAATTTTCGTATCAACTCTCTTTTTTTCAGTAGGATTTGTACAAAGTGTATTGTTTATGCCATCTACTACACCTTCGATACACCAGTTGTAATCCAAAGCGAATGCTACACGGATTTCCTGCCATCCTAGTAGATACATATAAATCCAATCTCCTTTTTCCGGAACAGCAGGACCGGCATCAACACTGGATGGATGATCTCCTGTTGCATGAATTTCATATCCAATCCAGTATTCATTGCCATCTACAAGTGGAATCGGAGATGTTAATGTATGTTCTGTCCATTCTTCGATGAGAACAGAATCTGTGATGTCTGTTGAATAAATTTCTGTCCCCGGGTCTCCGAATGAACCACCTTCCCAGATTTTGAGAGCCATATAACTGAAATCTGCTGTGCGGATATGAACATTTACTGAGGTCAAATCTAAATCATAATATTCAGATAGATCTGCTACATCGAATCTGGCTGCACAATACCATTCTGTTAGTCCAGCTCCAATACCGTTGTTATCATAACCGGAGTGATGTGCAAGTACACCACCTGTAGAAGGTTGAATCCACTCTAAGTGAACATCGTTATAATTCACCAATTCAGCCACTAGAATTAGGGGGGGGGGTATCCATCCAGGTAAATAAATGAAATTAACTTCAATAATTTCAGATTCACCCGGGTCATCATAAACTGCGGAAACTCCAGCTACATAATCTTGATAATATACAAGATCAGTAAGCTGATATTCAAGCGCAGTTGTGTCATCTAGTAATAAACCATCAAGATATACATTGTATCCGATAAGTTCATCGCTTTGTTCTGCATTCACATGTTTAAATGTTACATCATCAAAGTAATAAAGAGGATTATTACCTGCTGCTGCCCAGGCATACATATTTACTCCGCCCAGTTGAAGCAGTCCGGGTGTGCCGAATGTGCCCAGAGTCCATTGATAGGAATGCATCAGAGTACCGTCATAATAGAATTCACAAAGGTCACTATCCAGATCTACCATGACTTCAAAGTTCATCCAAGTATCAAAGTCGAATGGGAATACGCAAGCTGCTGCTGCACCACCATTGATCAAAGCAATACCATCTACAGCAAACATTATCTGGAATCCCCATTCCGTACCGGGAATATTGGTTTTTTGCAGGTTGTAATATCCGCAGTATCCATTCGGAATATACATGTTCAGGTCCATGGAATAACATCCTTCTGTGTAGTTATCCATGATCAAAACAAGATCGGTTGTACCGTCAACTTTAACTGAATTTGTTCCGCTCAGAGCATAATCATCAGAAATGAAAGCATCTTCGGCAGAGCCTGGATTGTTGCTCCAGGTTGTCCAGTCGTCAGATTGTACGGCAAGATATTCCCCAACTGTGTAAGATTCAAAGTCATCACCGTAAATCGTTCCGCCAGGCGGATCCCAGGTAACTAGTCCGGTATATTCATCTACCTGAACGTTTTCAGGTGGATTAAATTGTAAATTTCCTGTAACTACCATTGTTACAGGCACTATCACATCCTGTCCGGCATTATTTTCAAAAATCAATTCTGCTGTCATGGTTATATCTTCCAATCCGACTGCACTTATAGGAATCGATACAACAATAAATTCACCGGCTTCAAGAGAATAATATACATTTGGATTTATGAGAATCCAAGGAGCATCTAACACTTCAATATTAAAAAAAAGTACATCTGTTCCAGGATTGGAAACTGTCAAATCCACATCAATTGATTCATCAGGATCGAGAGTTACGTAAATCTCTTCAGGATCTACAATAATTATTGGATTATTTAGGGAATAATTGAAGAAGGCAAATTCCGTTGATGATTCACCTTCATCGTAAACTGCAGTAACTCCACTTACATATGTTTGTTCAGGAATCAAACTATTTTCGTCATACTGATAAAACAAATCTGTAGTAAACGAAACAAAATCAACACCCAAATAGACGTTGTAGCCCAAAAGTTCACGGCTGTTATCGCTTGTAACGGGTGGATCCCAACTGACATAACCTGAATTTGTAACACTGAAATCCTGAACTGAGTTAAGGTCAGGATTGTAGATATAAATAAACTCGATTATGGGAACAGTACCATTTGTATAAACTGGTTCAATTCCAATGATATATGTTTGCCCAGGAACAAACAAATAAAAAAGCACTTGAATATAGAACTCCGGATAAAAACCGATAAAAATGCTATCCAGATAAATGTTATATCCGAGTAAATCTCGGGATTCGTCTGTTCCTTGTAAATTAATTAAATTTTCATCTCCATCGTTCTCATACCAGGCAATTTTATCATCTAAACCTGAAGCGGAAAGCAAGTCCATATCTCCGTCTCCGTCAACATCAACTGCATAGACTGAAGTGGCACCATCAGCGGTAAATTCTCCGCTAACAATGGTGTGGAGTGAAAATTCTATTTCTTGAGAATAAACTTTTGAATATAAGAAAAAAATCGTTATTAAAAGAAAACAGAAAACTTTTATTTTTCTCATGATACTTTCTCCTATTTTTTTTATTTGTATGTAGCATAACGATAATCGGAACTTTTTCTTTTTAATTCGATATTCTTCATCAGATATTTCCAGTTTCGTATGAGTTCAAATGTTTTCGTTCAATATGAATACAAATTTTATCTTAAAATTAACAATACGAAATTGGTAAAACTAAATCTAAGTGTCAAATAAAAAATAATTTAACAATATGAAATAAATAATTTAATTTATGAAAAGTTTTGATTGTAATTTAGTATGGAGAAGGTAGGTAAAAGTTGCAGAGAATATGATTATTACTGAGCAAAGCGTGATAAATGTGCTTTCTTTATACAAGTTTCATTATTGAAAAAGTGCGAAATAAACGTTCAAAACGTATACCAAATGACACAGAAAAAAAATTCGAGATGCGGGGAATCGTAGAGATAGGTAAATCCCTTTGTTTATGCGTATTTTAAGCAATTCTGAAGTTGCAAATCGAAAATGGTACCCCCGACGCGATTCGAACGCACGACCTTTTCCTTAGGAGGGAACTGCTCTATCCTGCTGAGCTACGGGGGCACACAAATAACCAAAATTTCTTGCACCTTTTCGTGTCAAGCAAATGATAACGATTGACAAAATTTTAACTCCTCAGGAAATTCAAAAAAAATAAAGGAAAAATAATGCTAAATTTATATCAAATAAGAAAAGAACTACACAAAATCCCAGAAATCGGATTGCAGGAATTCAAAACTAAAAAGTATATTTTAAATGTTCTCAAACAATTCGGTAACATTAAAATCCACGAATTTGATATTCCGGGTATTTTGGTTGAATTCTCAAATGGTGATGGAAAGTATAAACTATTTCGCAGCGATATGGATGCTATATCTGTTTTCGAAGAAACCAACTGTGATTTCCAATCTCTTCATCCAGGCAGGATGCACGCCTGCGGACATGATATTCACATGACAATCCTAATCGGATTAATTGAGAAAGTTGTTCATGAGAAAATAGAACAGAATTTACTTTTTTTATTTCAACCTGCTGAAGAAGGTTTGGGAGGAGCACAGAAAATTCTTGAATCCGAGATTTGGGATAAATTTGAAATATTTGAATCTTATGCTTTGCATGTGAATGGTGCCTTGCCGGTTGGAACCGTTTCTACAAAACCCGGTATTTTCTTTGCAGATACAGAAGAATTTCATGTTTTTTTTGAGGGTAAAAGCGCTCATGTTGCTCATCCTGAAAAAGGACATAATGCTCTTGCTGCCGGAGTGGAATTTTATCAGATTTTTCATAAGATATTGAAAGAAACTTCTTTTGAAGATTCTGTTATTTGTGAATTTGGAAAAATGCAAGCTGGAACAGTTGTAAATGCAATCGCAGCAAATTGCACTTTCGAAGGCACAATGCGGAGTTATACTCCAAACGATAAAAAGAAGATTAAAACTTTACTAAAAAAGAGTGCTGAAGAAGCTTCAAAAAAACACAAAGTTAAACCAAAAATTAGCTATCTGGCTTCGTTTATTGCAGTAAATAATAGTGCAATCCTTTATGAAAAACTCAGGCAAAGGAGCAGTGATTTAAATATAAAATTCGTTCCTGCAGAAAGAGTTTTAACTGGTGAAGATTTCGGGTTTTTTGCTGAAAAATATGGAGGATTATTATTCTGGCTTGGTGCAAATCAGGGAGAAATTCACGATTTGCATTCTACGAAGTTTCTACCGGACGGGAAGGCAATCGATGTTGGCATTAAAGTTTTTATGAGTTTGATATAGAAAAGATATAATCATTCGGAAATATGAAAAAACAAAGTCGAGCTTATTTATTAGCAATTATAGCTGTTCTTTTCTGGTCGACAGTTGCATCTGCATTTAAAATTTCTTTGCGATATCTGAATTTTCTACAATTGCAGTTTTATGCTACTTTGGTTTCTGTTGTTATTCTTTTTGTAATTGTTTTTTTTCAAAACAAATTGAGCTTATTGAAAGAATACACGTTTAAAGATTTTTTTCATTCGGCAGTTTTAGGTTTTTTGAATCCATTCCTTTATTATCTGGTTTTGCTGAAAGCGTATTCTCTACTTCTGGCTCAAGAAGCTCAGTGCTTAAATTATATTTGGGGAATTACACTTGTAATTTTATCTGTTCCTATTCTTAAACAAAAAATCTCGATTAAAGCTTTTGCAGCGATTTTATTGAGTTTTTTCGGTGTTTTGATAATTGCCACACGAGGTGATTTTTCAACTTTCAATTTTTCCAATCTGCTTGGAAAAAGTTTGGCTGTCGGTTCATCTGTAGTCTGGTCTCTTTTTTGGATTTACAACATGAAAGATAAAAGAGATACTGAGACAAAATTATTTCTCAATTTCTTCTTTGGATTGATTTTTATTACGATTGCGAACATTCTATTTTCTAAAATAATTTTTCCTGATTTTAAGGGAATTATCGGAATAATTTATATTGGATTATTTGAAATTGGAATAACATTTATCATCTGGCTGAAAGCATTGAGTCTTTCCAGAACAACTGCCAAAGTCAGCAATTTAATATTCTTAGCTCCATTTTTGTCTTTATTTATTATTTCAAAAATTGTGAAAGAAAGAATTCTATTATCTTCAATAATTGGATTGTTTTTTATTATTTCAGGAATTATTATTCAAAATTATAAATTTAAGAAATGGCTATAAATCATCTTCATCTAAATCAAAATCATCTTCATCTTCATCATTTCCCTGCATCCAATCCGGACAAAAAATAATATTTTCGGTTTTATCCCAGCCATCAACGTTTTTCAGTCCAAACCTATCCAGAATTTCCATTTCCCAAAGAGAGTATCGAACTTTATCATCCACAACATCATAAACAAGTACGGGTTTATGGTATTGCCTTAGATTGAAATCTGTTTTGTTCAATTCAAAAAATTCTTTGATCCGCTTCAAATCTTTCTCTGCTTTCATCATAATGCATCTCCCAAAAAATTGATAGATCTCTGAAAATATCCCGGAAAAATCAAAGTTGAATCTAATTTCAAATTTTATTGACCGGATTCTATTTCAAAATTTACTCGTCCTAAAAAGCATTTAAGGCAAGATATGTCAAATAAAATCAAAGTTAAGTTTTGGATTATATTTTTAATGATATTTTCAGGATCGGTTTGTGCATTTGATCCTTCAGTTGAAGATTTTATTGATAAATACCAGTATGATTTGTATAAATCATGGATGAAGAAAGGTGATTTCCCTTCCCATATTAAAGCACTATTTCAAAAAGATAACATCTCAAAAACCTTTAAAGATTCGCTTAACAAAGATATTGGCGTAGAATATGATTGGCAGAACTGGAAGATTTATAATCAGAGGGAAAATCTGAGTAGATTTCGGAAAATCGAAGATAGGGAATTTGTAAAATACTGGAAAAATTTTGAATCATTTATTTATTGTTTCAATTGCTCTGACAGCACGTTTTCCCAGGATTTTCTGGAAACAACTGAAATAAAACTGGTGTTTATGAATGTGGCTGGAGAGAAGGCTTTAGGATTGTTACGGGATATTTGGAAAGAACACAGGATAGCTATTTTATCTGTTGAACATATTTTTGCTGATAATTATATTACATTCAAAATTTTCGATGAAAAAGAGAATGAAATTATTGTCTCTTTTCCTGTGGCTTTCGAAGTAATACAAAAATTATCGAAAATGGAATTTCCGGAA
>Ga0222666_1000846_pt1 | contig 13271 bp, 23 predicted proteins | sample AntAcemetagen655_FD_181710 | JGI IMG/M metagenome (GOLD analysis project Ga0222666, IMG submission 181710) | Saline water microbial communities from Ace Lake, Antarctica - #655 | ecosystem: Environmental > Aquatic > Non-marine Saline and Alkaline > Saline | place: Antarctica: Ace Lake...
TAGCTTTTCCAGAAGCTTTCCACGCTTTGCCTTTCTTGTTTCCGTCTGTATAGCTAAGATATATCTGATAGTCGGGATGTTTATCCTCTAACTTTCTAGGATTAGGGATAAGCACGAAGCGCTGTTCTAAGATTAAGCGAACAATCTCTTTCTCTTCACCATTCTTAGTATACTTGCCGTTGTATAATCCACCGACAGGAATGCTCCAGACGGAACCGTCTTTGCGTGTTTCATATCTGTATGCGAAGAAGTCAGGAGATTTCTCTTTGCCACTCTCAACTTTGCCTTGTTTGTTAAACTTAGCATCGTTGTGAAAGGCAGAGAACCAAGCTTCATCTACTCTGAAGCTTAACATTTTCTTGCCTTTCTTTGTTAGCTTTTTCCAAGCAGCACCACGTGCTTCTTGGAACTTAGGACCTTTCTTAAGGACTTTAGTTTTTGCTTTAGCCATGATGTTTGTAACAATAAAAAGTTATGAGCAAACTATGTTTGTTGATAAGCAAATTATGATTACTAATTAGTACTTATAATTACTTTACTTCCGATAGCTTCGGAGTAAAGTTTGAACTGTTGCAATGCGTCTTAGCGTATTGCGAAACTTCTTGGCACGTTCAGTATTAATTAAGTTAATACCTCCGTAGCCATCAGGAACTAGTCTCTTAAACATAGCGTCTACTGTTATAAACGCTAGGTTATCTTCGTGACTAGTCTTAAGTCTTTGATACTCAAGCTCTGTTTCTGCGTGAGTTACATTTTGTTTGAAAAACATTTTTATCACCTCCTTTCTATATTATTTTATATATCGTAATAAGCGAACTCTAAAGCAAACTAACCCAATACTACTTTTATAAGTATTGCCTTATTATATAACTTCCAATATAAACTTTTTATTAAAGACATCCAATTACTCCCCTATCCGCTTTTATTTTCTAGTGATTATCTAAGGATAGTGCTTTCGTTGGAATTTTTAATTAAGTTGTTTGACAAAGAACTTTCCTGTTTTAATTTGATACACAAAAACAGAAATCAAAATTAGAAATATGTAAAGTGCCGAACCAAATTAAATCCAAGAGCTAAGAGGTTTAGGTAACTTTTTTAGCATTATAATTAATTCTAAATCCTAATGCTAAAAAAGTTATCCACTTTACATATTTCTAATTTTGATTTATAAACTTTGTGATTAAATTAAAACAGGAAGGTTCTTTGAACAAACATTTAATTAAACATTACAACGAAAGGAGTATCCTTTAATCAATAGGAAATAAAAAGGATAGGGAGAAATTGTTATGTCTTATAAAAAGTTTATATTGTTAAGTTATATAAGGTAATACTTATATGCTGAGCACGAATGCAATGAGTGCGAAGCAACTGTGAGAGTATAAGTTCTAATCTATCAGGAGTTAAGCTATGAGTGCTGGCCACGCTTCTGGATATACACTTGGCACTATGGATGTCAAACCCCCCATGACCGTTTTTAGCAGATAATATGATTTGTACTGCAGAAAACAAATTTCTGAAAAATATCAAACTTTCTCCTTGACCTACGCACCACGTTTGTGTTCTAATATAGATAGTTTGTGTTCTAATATAGAAATACAGTAAAACCAAACAAAAAAAACCTTAATGGTTCTATCACTAACGTTGCGCTGTTCTAAATTAAATGTGACATTAATTTCCTAAAATACTAATTCTAATATAGAAAATTAGCCTAATCACGCTCCGGCTATTCACTACGGCATATTACGGGGACAATACAACCTAGAACATAGCAAACTAGCCTATAGCGTTGTTCTATTTAAATCGCCTCTATCTGACCTAAAACAGAGCCTAGAACAGCTTGGAGGTAATGAGTAGCAATATCACACCTAACCACAATAAAAACAGCGCCTACACGAAGTAAACGCTGTTTTTAAGTACTTTATATATCTAGATGTTCTAACGTTCTGCGCACTCTAATCTTCAGCATTTGCACTCTTCCTCTACTTGCACTAATCTGACTTGAGATTACACTTTTTTCAACCTCTGTATCCTTCACTTTATCTTCAGATACTTCACCTTTAGGATGATCTATCATTACTGGAGTTAATCTGGCGCTTAATTTATCAAAGTCTTCTTCAAGAAATTCAATTGCTTTAAGTAATCTTGAAACTTCTCTTGAAAGTCCAGCCTTGGCTTCATCTGTAATTGGATCATTTTCTGGTCTCTTATCACAACTATCTGTATCTCCTTCGAACATAATAATATCTCCTATTTAATTTAATATATATCGACCTTTACTTCTTAACTATTCTCTTACTAAGCCATAGAAAGAATATAACTGACAAAATCACACCTAGAGCAGCAGAACTAAATCCTAGTATCTGAAGATAAGTCCATACTTTAACTGTAGTAATATAGAGCATACAGATACTGCCAAAGAACAATAGCGAAGCAAAGCACAGAATAGTTAAAATTAGTTTAACAATGTTCATGTTATTCTTTAGGCGCGCGGGATTTTATAACTCCAACGATAGAGAGAGCTAATAAATATACAGAGGAATAGAATCCCCAACCAGCGGCGACTTCTATATCGGTATCTATAAACATAAAGAAACAAAAGAAGCCTATTCCACCTATGACTAACCCTATAATCGAAAGTATTTTTAATGTTTTCATTTCATTCTCCTTTTAACCTTACTATTTCGACCTTTTATTTTCCTTTAACCCTACTATTTCGACCTTGAATAAATTTATTTTGAGTTTTTATTATCATACCTAATTCTTTTAAAGCCAAACTTCCTGCTAGCAAAATAGAATCCCTTTAATCCTTTTGCTATATTATTCGTTAGAACATTATGCGCACGCTTATACCTATGTGCCCTAGCTTTACTCTTTAATAAATTTCCCATATTATTTTTTCTTTTTAAAAGCCATGTCTAATATAAGATTTTCAAAGCCTGAAAGAATTAAATGTTCTGTTGGATAATTACCTAGCGCTCTTGATATCGCTTCTGTTACAAACAAGCCATCTTCTCTGGTCTTAGCATTACGAGCTCTATGTCTAATATATATCCGTGCTTTTTGTTTAGAAGATAAATAATCTTCAAGTTTAATTTTTTTCATACTCATAATAATTTTTCTAATTTTCTAACGATAACTTCTTCAGCTTCATCTACTTGATCTTTGTTCACATATCTAGTCTGCGCATTTGAATAAAGCTGAACCAATAACAAATGAATGACTTCGTGCTTAGCTACTTCTTTAATTGAATCTTCAATAGATTCTATTCCCTCCATAGGCCAATCTTTTTCTAACGTTATTATAGTTACGCGCCCATGAAGATTACTATTAATTTCTGCGAACACGCTCCTTTTTAGCTCCTCATGCTTATAATAAACTTTCCATTCGTTTAATTCAAACTTATCAATCCATTTCTGGCATTCAGTCTTGAACAATTTAAAATCTTTATCTGTAGTTTTTTTATTCATTAATTGCTTATTTTATTTAATTGGTCAATAACGCTTTTTCTTGTCTTAAGTAATTTAAGGAGTTTAATTTTTTTCCCACATAGAATTTCAAAATAGATATCATGAAAACTAATACCCTCGTTTCTGTATAAAAATCTAGGCTTATGCCTATCTCTAGGGTTTAACTCACTATATAACTTTAAGAATTCTTCTTTCTCCATAATTTTTTTTCCTCATTAATACATTGAATACTATCAATGTACTCACCATCTTTTATTATATTATGTTCTTTAATAGCGTTCGCCACATCAAGATCATTAGCGGCAACAACGTTAATATAATTTGAAATTTTAACTTTATATATTTTTATTTTTTGTTTAGCCATATATTTTTAATTAATGTTTATGGCCAGTAGGGAAGAGATGAATAAAACTAAAGCCGGACACCTCTCCCCACCGCTGACCTCGGCTACAATGAAATCCGGCCAGAGACTTCTAATAATTAGAAACCTTTGGCCAGAAGGGAAGAAGTGAAAATAGTGTCGTGCCGGCACGACTTCCCACCGCTGGCCTCGGCTATGAATTTCCCGGCCAGAGATTTCCAATTAACCCCGAAGGGTGTAGCAGATGCGAGCGCAATAGGCTATAAAACCCAGATAAACGGCAAGACGAGCTACAATTATTATTTATTTAAATTACTAGCAGCTTCTGCTCTGTTCTTCTTACTTGCAATGATTGCTTTGTGCATTTTATTAGCACGATTATACGCACCAGTCTTACCAAACTTCTTAAAGGAATAACATTTAATTATTTTTCCTTTATCCCCGCTATGCACAACGCACCACTTAGATCCTTTTTTAACTAGCATATTATCTTTTCTTTTTAATAGGAACTCCTACTGGGCCACTTCCCTTTCCTCTTTGAAGTCCACGTCCAGATCCATTGGATCTAATTTTCTGTCCCCCTTTACTTGCTCTATATCCAGCTGTTGTTCCAGCTTTAGCTGTTGATTTTTTAACCATATCTTTTTTACTTATATTAATTATAATTTATTTACATTTGAGGCAGTTCATTTGGGTCAGGTTCTTTATCTGGATTATCAGGATCCTCATGAATAACACATTCAGTAGTTAAGAGCATGGCCGCAGCTGATGCTGCATTTTCTAATGCTGACCTCACGACCTTTGTTGGATCAATTATACCATTTCTTTCTAAATCAACATATTCTAATGTGCCTGCATCAAAACCATAGAAAGGATTATCACTATATTTAATCTTATCCAGCACCACGGCTGGATCGCCTCCGGCATTTATAATGATTTGTTTAAATGGAGCAAGAATAGCTTTAGATAATATTCTAAATCCAGTTAATCGGTCTCCTTTAAATTTATGTTTAACTTTATTTTTAGCTCTGATTAGAGCTATCCCACCACCTGGGACTATTCCTTCGAGCATCGCAGCCTTAGTCGCTGAGATCGCATCTTCTGTTTTTGCATATAAATACTTCTGTTCAGCTTCTGTGCTAGCACCAACCATGATTACGCCAACACCACCACCTAATCTGCCTATTCGATGTTGTAATCTATCTTCGCTTAATTTATTTCCAGCTTGTTTCTTTAATAACTTTAAGGAATCTAGTCTTGTTTTGATATCACTTTTATTTCCACTACCACCTACGATTGTAGTATGAGATTTATTTGCAATTACTCGCCTAGCTGAACCCAACATATTAAGATCAATGTCTTTAAGTTGAATACCAGTCTCTTCAGAAACGACAGTAGCGCCAGTTAAAGTGGCGATATCTTTTAATATTTCAATTTTATTGTCAGAGCCGTGTCCGGGACTTCTAATACCTAAAGAACGAAAACGTCCTTTTAAACCATTAACTACTAATATAGCTAAGGCTTCATCAGAAATTTCTTCAGCAACTATGACAAGCTCTTTCTTACCAGCTTTCATAACCTTATCTAATATAGGCATAATAGATTCCATTGATGAAATCTTATTATCAGTAATTAATATATAAGGATTTTCATATTCAGTTGTCATCTTACTAGGATTAGTAATCATATATGGAGAGATGTAACCATTTTCAAACTTCATTCCTTGAACAACTTCTTTAATAATATTAAATCCTTTATGTTTTTCAACAGTGACTACGCCATCAGTACCAACTTCATCAAATATATCAGCAATCATCTTGCCTATTTCTTCGCTTTCAGCAGAGATTGTAGCAACTTGTTCTATCTGTGCTTTATCTTTAATGCTTTTGGACATCTCTTTTAATTGTTCAACGATCAACTTAACACCTCCCTCAACTCCTTTTTTAATTTCTAAAGGATTTGCGCCTGCTGTAATATTTAAATAACCTTCTTCGATTAAAGCTTGAGCTAGAATAGTAGCAGTTGTTGTACCATCACCAGCTAAATCATTTGCTTTATTAGCAACTTCTTTAATTATATTCGCGCCAATATTAGCTAGGCCATTCTTTAGTTCTATCTCTCTAGCTATAGTTACTCCATCGTTAGTTATCTCAGTCATTCCATATTTTCTATCGATAACAACATTGCGACCTCTAGGCCCAATGGTTACCTTAACTGCTTTAGCTAACTTATTAACTCCCTTTAATAACTCTCTTCTTGCCTGATGCTTGAACGTTAATTTTTTGGACATGAATTTAGAATAGCAAGAACATCATCTTCTTTAATGATGACATATTGCTTATCGCCTATTTTAATATTATCAATTACTTTCTCTCTATAGAGCACAGTAACATCTTTTTTTAACTTATCACTTATTTTTTTAGACCCAAAAGCCAAAACCTTTCCATGGTTTGGCTTATCATTATGACCAGGAATCACTAAACCAGTTTCAGATTTATCTGGTTCAGTTAATGGTTCTAATAGAATTCTATCATGCATTATCTCTATTTCAGTACCATCTTGAAATTTAAATTTGCAATCATCTTTTAACATTATAAATTTTGGTTTTATTTTATCTGTTGTAGTTGTCATAATTTTATTTTTACGACCGCTAAATAAAACGTCTAAGCTAAATTTCCGAAGAGCATGTGCTAACAAAAAAATATTTTAGGTTTACTTAGCAGCCCTAAATATAAAATTATTTCTTAGCTCTTTCTCTAGCTACTTCAGTTCTTTTATTATCAATTGCCTTATCAATAGACAAACAACAATCTCCACAAAAATCTTTGTGAACTGTTATAACTGGTGGATTATTTTGTGGATCTTTAAAGTGATTAACGTTTGGTGTAATTCTATCGTATGTTCCACCTGCACCAGAGATATCTATCTCCTTCTCACATATATCACAAAAAAATTTATTACTCATTTAAATGTCTCCTTTAAATTAATGTTTTATACCTTATAGTTATCTTACTCTCTAGATAGGAAAATGTCAAGTGTTAATAATGGGAAGCTAACTTTTTGTTAGCTCCCATTATTTTTTGAAGAATACATATACACTTCCACACTTTGGGCATATTACATGGATTCTGTCTTTTAAGTCTTCAGCCAGTACTAATCTCGCATTACATTTTTCGCATCTCCTATGAATCTTAATGTCCATTGGCATACCTCCTTTCGTGTGTAGCATAGGTGTAATACGTGTGTAATTACACCTATCCGTAGTTTGTTTTGAAACTATTTTTCCACCTTCTATCTCTTTTCTTTGTGTAATATTTCTTTTTAATCTGAAGTTTAAGATATTCACAACGAACTTTGAAACAATGATTAGTAACTTTTCCATCAACGATAACCTTAAGTTTCTTTAGACAAAATCCTTTTATCATTTTTCTGCCTCCTTAAGTTTTGTTAAACTTACCAGGATTATAGACTTCAGTCATAGATAGAGAATAAAGACAGTTACATTTTTTACATTTAAGAAACCAACGATAAGGTCCTTGAGTATCAAAGAAAATCATTTTTTCATTACAGTTAGGACAATCAAACCAATAGAAGCTATCTTCAATAGTTGTTCCGAGCACGTATCCTTCCATATTTATCCCTCCTTGTTTTTAAGGAACTATTTACCATCAAAGGTAATTGTTTCAATCTTTGGCACCCAGCGCATCGCTTTGCCTCCTCGTTTAAGTTTTTGTTTTCCCCAACTCCATATCTCAATTGTTCCTCCAGCTTTAATCCATTCTGGTGCAATTTCATTGTCAAGTATTTTTGTTCTGTGTGCAGCATGTCCTGATCTTGCGCAACACTGAACACCTACTATTCCTTTATCTGGATAAAGAGCTATGACATCTATAAAATTAAATAAATCAATTCTAATACCATGTGGACCAGCAAAAGCATTCCATCTTTCTACGACTTGGCAAATAACTCCTTCTTGTCTTAATGTCCTAAGAGTTCTAGCTGTTGGTGATAAATTTGATTTTGCCATATTTAAAAATAATATTTCTAAAAATAATTTGCCAATTTTTTCTATGAGCTGTTGTTCGACCATGACAAACTCTACATAAAGAAATTAAATTATTCAAATCACAATTTAATTTATTATAATCAATATGATGAACACAAAGATTTACCTGCTTTTTATTACAAAGTTGACATCTATTTTTGTCTCTTTTTCTAATAATATTTTTTAAATCTAAATTCCAATCTACAGGATATTTTTCAAAAGATTTTCCATTTTTCCAATTGGGATTATTTTTTAAAACAGTAGATTTCTTTTTATATAAAAAATGACATTTATAACTACAAAAATTATTCTTATTTTTTTTTAAAAGAAAATTTTTACGGTAAATACTTTTTTTACATTGAGTACAAAATGTATTATTTTTTATTTCTGAACGTTTAGTAATTCCAAACCTTCCCCTAACAGCACAAAATCTTGAACAGTATTTTTGTTTTCTTCTAATAGGATGAAATTCTTTTTTACAAAAAAAACAAGTGTTTCGATATTGAAGATGATATTTTGAATATTTTTGTTTTAAAGATATTTTTTTAATCATTGTTTTAGTTTAGTAACAATGTAAGTTGCTGTCGCTTTTAAATCTTTACAGATTAAAGAATAATTTCTTGGTTCAACTCTAGCGGCGCCTTCATGAAATTTATTAATATATTTATTTGTCTTAACAGAAGCTTTAAAAATAAAGATTACTCTTTCTCCTCTCAATGGAACCGTATCAACTAAGCCAATTTGTTTGCTAACTAAATAGGCTGCTAAATATAAGTTTGGTGTTTCTATTTCTTTCATGATCGATATACCCATTCTTTGGGCAAGTTTAAAAATTTAATTTCTATAATCTTTTCCTCAATAAAATAAACTTCATTCTCTTTTAAAAATTGTCCAGTATCTGCTTCGTATTCATTAAAATAAAAGAGATCTTCAGCTTTAAAAGATTCGACTTTAGGGCCAACAGAAATAATCTTTCCGACACAAGCCTTACCTCTTTGTAAATTTCGATGTTCAAAAAATTGGAATGGAACTTCAAGATCATTAAATTGTTTTTGCTTTAGCCAAATAAAAGCTATCAGATCTTGAACTGGCGTGCCTTCATGTAATTTAAATTCTTTAATATTCATATTATAACTTAATTAATTTACCATCATAGGTTGAATTAACATTATAACCTGGAAAAGATTTTTGCGCAAACTTTATTTTAGATTTTAACGGAGTCATTCCAATTCCATAATGTATAGTAAAAATCTTTTTAGGATAAATCTCTTGGGATTTAAGCCAAGATAAACTATTGATTAGTGATTGATGTTTTTTTCTATTCTTTTTTAAAGATGAAGAATCAAGAAATAAATAATCTAGATTTTTTAGATACTTTGAAGTACCAATGAAGCTACTAGTGTCAGGAGCCCAAACAAATTTTTTATTCTCTGCTTCTATTCTAAACGCATAAGTTTTAGAACGAGCATTGTGCAGCACTCTAAATGGAGTTATTTTAAATTTTTTATATTTAGTTGTTTTACTTGGCCTTATTAGATTTAATTTAACTCTAGGATTCATCTTTCTTAGGATTGGAATAAAACTTCTATGTGGAGCCCAGACTAAGGTTCCCTTTGGAACAGTATGAAAGTTTGTTAAATGGCTTTCATCTAAGTGGGTTATTAAAACTAAGTTTGCAGGATGTTTAAAAACATTCCCAGCATCAATAGTAATGTTATTCTTACCAGATACTATTCGACACTGGGTATATTTTTTTACTCCACTTTCTTTAATCGGAGCGAATCCTTTTGTACCTATAATATAAAGAATCATGTCTTTAACTTTTATTTAGAAATTGCTGCGTCTGCTTTCTTTTCCATTCTATCTTTAATTATAATTAATGAAGTTCTAATTTTTTCTTCTATTCCTTGAATCACTGCTTTATATAAAGCAAAAGCTGTAACTAAAGAACCTAAGAAAATTAAAGAGAAATTGCCGAGTCCGAAGATATTGCGTTCATATATACTATACAATGCAACTATGATAAGACAAATTATAAAAGCAATTAGTCTTTTAATCTGTTTATTTTCTTGATCGATAAATGGTAACAATTTAACAGCTTGAGTAATAATAGCTGCCATTGCGCCTATTTGAATGCTAGTAATAAATATATCCATATTAATAATTAGATTAACTTTGCTTCGACCTTTAATCCGTAGTAGTTTCTTCTACTTTAAATGCCCTTCTTATTAAAGAAGTGCGTCCCAATACCACGCCATGAATCTTTAACAGATATTTATCTGATATATCTGGAGTCCAATAATAATGGTAAACACCTGAAGAATAACGTGTATCTCTTGTCATATCTGCTTCTGCTAACTTAGCAGCTCCTCTAGAAGTATAAATAGTTATCTTAGGAGTAGCATCAGCATTTTTAAGATTACCCTGAAAGTTATAGAATCGGGCCTTAAACTGAATTGTATTGTCTGCTTCAAAACGTCTCATTGTCTTAATATTAAAATTATCTAGCCATTTAGTCAAGGTTGTTGAGCTTGTGGAAGAAGAAGTAGAACTAGAAGTAGATGAACTTGTACTTGATGAAGAATCTGTAGATGTTGAACTTGAAGTTGAAGAACTAGTACTAGAACTTGTAGAGCTTGATGTTGAAGAAGAAGTACTTGAGCTCGTACTGGAAGAAGTTGAACTTGATGTTGAAGAAGAAGTACTTGAACTTGTACTTGATGTAGAACTTGACGTTGAAGAAGTTGAACTTGAAGTAGAACTTGATGTAGAACTTGATGTTGAAGAAGTAGAACTTGAAGTTGAACTCGATGTAGAACTTGATGTTGAAGAAGTAGAACTAGAAGTTGAACTTGATGTAGAACTTGATGTTGAAGAAGTCGAACTCGAAGTTGAGCTTGATGTACTTGTTGAGGAAGTAGAACTAGATGTTGAACTTGAAGTAGAGCTTGATGTAGATGAAGTAGAACTTGAAGTAGAACTTGAAGTACTAGAAGATGTTGAAGATGTTGAACTTGACGTTGAACTTGATGTTGAAGAACTTGTACTTGAACTAGTACTTGAAGAAGTAGAACTTGAAGTAGTTGTAGTTGTAAATCCTTCTAATTCATCAAAATAAAATTCTCCATCAGCTGCTTGATTTGAATAAACATATATTTTACCTATATTTGTCCAATCAGTTCCTCCTAATGGGATACACCAATCTGTCCATGTTCCTTCATTCCATCTATATCTAAGGTTATGATCTGAACTTCTCCATTGAAAATCAACTGAATACCATGTATCAGCTACATATTCTGGAGTACCTGGAAAATCTGTAACAACAGATTCTACATTATATTTTGGATTTGGTTGGTAGAAATTATACATTAAAACTTTTGCAATACCATTACCATATTCGTCTTCAAGATAAATATAACCCCCACCTTTAGTAATGTCCGTGACTCTTATCCAAATTCTTTGGCCTCCATCAGTTGAATTTGTTCCAACTTTGCGTATTCCATTACTTCCCGATGTACTACATTTTGCTGCTTTAGTTCCTGCTTTTTTTGTAACTCCCTGAATATCCCAATCTGTAGCACCACTCCAATCACCTTGACCATTTAAATCGCCATCATTATAAGAATCTAAATTGTCTGCTATCATTGGACTTATAAAACTAATTGTACTTGAAGAAGTAGAACTTGAAGTTGAACTTGATGTAGAACTAGATGTTGAAGAAGTAGAACTTGAAGTAGAACTTGATGTGGAACTAGAAGTAGAAGAAGTAGAACTTGAAGTAGAACTAGATGTTGAAGAAGATGTACTTGAGCTAGTACTTGAACTTGTAGAACTAGTAGTTGTAGTTGTAGTTGTAATCCCTTCTAATTCATCAAAGTACATTGTTCCTCCAGATGCATTAAATGGAACAATATATACTTTATCGATAGTTGTCCATTCGCTTTCATTATAAGCACTTAGCCAATCAGTCCACGTCCCATTGTTAAATCTATATCTAATTTTATAATCTGAAATTCTCCATTGAAAATCAACTGCATACCATGTATCTGCTGCATATATTGGGTCATTAGGAAAATTTGTTGATGTTCCAGATCCAGGTATATATTGTGGAGTTCCAGATGGATCAACATATGGACTAAAAACTATTCTTGCTACTGCATCGTCTAAATTATTTCTAAGGTAAACACTTATTCCACTGTCTGTAATATCTGTCTTTAGGTATACCCATATTCTTTGATAACCATCTGCAGATGCTGTTCCTGTTTTATATGCATTATCACTTCCAACAGATGAACATTCTACTGCTTTTGTTCCTGATTTAGTGATAACTCCTTGAACATCCATAGAAGATGATGCTATCCAATCACCTTGGCCATTTAAGTCGCCATCATTATAGGAATCTAAATTGTCACTTATCATTGGATTTGCCATATTAATAATGATCAGGTTCAATTACAGCTTCACCCCAGAAATCTCCTGGAGCGGTAGATGTAGAACTTGATGTTGAAGATGATGTACTTGAACTAGTTGAAGTTGATGTACTTGAACTTGTTGATGATGATGTAGTTGTTTCAGCCATAGTTTTATCTTACCACATTTCTAATTCTATTCTAGCCTCTTCCCAGAAATCCCCAGGAGCGGTTGAAGTAGAACTTGAAGTTGATGATGATGTACTCGAACTAGTCGACGTGCTAGTTGAGGATGATGTCGAAGAAGTTGAACTCGATGTTGAAGAAGAAGTACTTGAACTAGTACTTGAAGAAGTAGAACTTGAAGTAGATGAACTTGTACTTGAAGAAGTAGAGCTTGATGTTGAAGAGCTTGTACTTGAACTTGTGGAACTTGATGTAGAACTAGAGGTTGATGATGTACTTGAACTTGTAGAACTTGAAGTTGAAGAACTAGTACTTGAACTTGTAGAAGATGAAGTTGAACTACTTGTACTTGAACTTGTACTTGAAGATGTAGAACTAGAAGTTGAACTACTAGTACTTGAACTTGTAGAACTAGATGTAGAACTTGAAGTTGAAGAACTTGTACTTGAACTTGTACTTGATGAAGTAGAACTTGATGTTGAACTACTAGTACTTGAACTTGTAGAACTTGATGTAGAACTTGAAGTTGAAGAACTTGTACTTGAACTTGTACTTGATGAAGTAGAACTTGATGTTGAACTACTAGTACTTGAACTTGTAGAACTTGAAGTACTTGAACTCGTACTAGATGAAGTTGAACTTGAGGTTGAACTTGAAGTTGAAGAAGTTGAACTTGAAGTAGAAGAACTAGTACTTGAGCTAGTACTAGAAGAAGTTGAACTTGAAGTAGAGGATGTTGAACTTGAAGTTGAAGAAGTTGAACTTGAAGTAGAAGAACTAGTACTTGAGCTAGTACTAGAAGA
>Ga0222666_1000852_pt1 | contig 13204 bp, 13 predicted proteins | sample AntAcemetagen655_FD_181710 | JGI IMG/M metagenome (GOLD analysis project Ga0222666, IMG submission 181710) | Saline water microbial communities from Ace Lake, Antarctica - #655 | ecosystem: Environmental > Aquatic > Non-marine Saline and Alkaline > Saline | place: Antarctica: Ace Lake...
CACGCATTACAGGAATGCTTAATATACTCCTCAAACCCTATAGCTCTTTCGCTAAAAGCTGCCGGGTTATTTCCTGCAGCATCTGTCCCCTGTCACACTTTCCTCACATATCAGAAATCACAATATTCAGCTCCATCCATTATAGTCTTTATCCTTACCAGTATTATCTCCAGATTAAAACCTTCCATAAAGGAAAAATCTCTACTGCATGAAAGTATACACCCGAACTCTTTTATTCTTCCTTCCCAATATATTTTTTCATAAGCTCTTTTGCCTTACCTAACCCTTCTTCTGTTAGATATACTGATTTTGCGCGTTTATTTCCATCAATATATCCTTTCTCTTTTAATTCATCCAGGGTGTCAAAAGGATAACCTTTCCAGCTCCTTTGAACTTTTGTAAGACCGGCATCTTCTTCCCATAATGTAAGATATATCAGTAATAGAGTTAGTTCTTTTATTGTTTCCTCCATTATTTTCCCCCCCTTGATTACCTATTTTTAATATATTTCATAATCACCAGAATAAGAAAATGGGATGTTCACGGGACCTGGTCTAAACATTTGACATATAAATCTTAAGTGTCAAATGTTGCATGCTCCTTTTCTATTTTTTTGTCTTCGTATGGATTTCCAGATAAATTCGATAATCTTTACCATATAAACAAAATTCGATATCTAATTTATCGGTCTTCCATGTAGACAAAAAAGTTAATTTACCTTTGCTAACCGCATGACCCCATAAAGCTTTTATTCCTTTATAGCCATCATCTTTCCATTCCTGTTTCTCTAAGGTTGGTTTTCCGTATTTTTTAACTAACCCTTCTTTTAATAACTCATATTCCGAAATATATTTATTTTTATCTGAATAAACTTTCTCATAAAGATAGCCTCTGTTGAATACCATATTCCCCTTTTCTTCTTCTGAGAAATATTGGTAGGTAACCTTAAAATTCATTCCCAATATTTTTCCTTGCTGATATAGTGAATCTTCCATATCTAGCCCGGACTGAGCCAGGGCAGTAGTAAAAATAAAAAAGAACATTATGGTGATATAAATTAACTTTGAATAAAATAATTTCTTCATCATTACCTCCTTATTTAACCTATTTTTTGATTAAAAAAATTAAAATCATAAATAGTTACCGAATTATTAACCTACTACATCTTCTCAATTTATCTATTAATTCTATTATTTATTTTATCCCCTTATCTAGCTCTGTTAGATTAGCTACAATCCTAGGAAGAAGTTATGTCAAATGTTGAGACCAGACCCCTTTATTTTTTTCATTCGCTTTTAAATGTGACCTTTTTGGTAAAACTATACATTGTATTCTTGATTTTTTCTTCCTTTCTTCTTCAATCATAATGGGCTCCTTATAAATTCATTATTTTTCTCTTTATGTCAAAGGTTGAGACCCCTTTATTTATTTTGTGTCAAGCGGTATTTTTGCTTGGGACTACTTGGCTTTTTTGGAATAGTATATTCAATAAGACCGGTCTTTATTAAATTTCTCACTTGCTTATTTAACTCTCCTGAAATAACTTTATGACCTAATTTTTCAGCTATGGCGGATTTGCCAAGCTCACCGCCCTTTAAAATACACAGTATTTTATTTTGTATAGGTAGCTCTGGCCGTAGCTCTGGCCGTAGCTCTGGCCGTAGCTTTGGCTCTTTATCTTTAGCAAATACTGGATGAAGTAATAATTCTACTACAAAATAACTACGATTTTCATCCGTATAAAAGCTCGGGTTTGGAGAATCGTTCTTTTTGATTGCCTGTAAAATCTTTGGTATCCCTGTCCCTCGCCCTTCTGTCATGTCCAGTTCTTTTAAAAATTCTCCTATTCTCCGGTTACGGTATCTCCTTGATATAAATCGACAGTTTTGAATATCTTCATCAGTGATTGACCTGTCCGGTCCAGGGAAACTACCAATCGTAATTCTATCCGGCAATATCCTTACTTCAATAGGCTCACGTATCTCATAAGAACGGTGATAAACAGCATTGGTTAGAATTTCTTCTATTGCTACATACGGATAATTATATCTGCGTTCCGCTTCTGCCCTGTCAGAATATTTTTGTATTTTTTCTTCAATAAATTGAGATTTAATATAGTTAAGTGCTCCGTTAAGCATCAGGTTAATCGGTCCTTTAAAAGATTTCTCAGAAAATGAATCAGCCCCGGGTCCACCGGGGAAATATACCACATCAATTTGTGTTTGCGGAAAAAATTTATATGGCTCAGGATTAAAAAACATCAAACCAATATTTTTTGACCGTATATATTCCTCAGGTCCATCAATAATATTCATATTTCGACATAACTGTATAAAATCCATCTTCGCGGACTCACTGAAAAGGTCACTTTTTACTTGTTGTAAATAGCCTCGTACCAATCCAAGATCGAGCTCTTTAATAGTTGCAGTATGATGCATACGATCATCAAAGGGAATTTTTGAGGCTAATTCAAATAACTCTTTTACGTCTTGCGTTTTTGCAATAACAGTTTCAGATGCTTTTCGAATATAATATGCGTACCTTTTATTCAGCTTGGATAAAGAAATAGGAGCCTTGTACGGCCGTGATTGACCACCAATACACCATAAAACTAAAACTTGCTTTTTCTTAAACGTACAGGGAAAAATAATCGGATGATAATACGGCTGTATTTTATAACCAAGTTTAATAATCTCTTTTTGGATTTTATCAGTTAAATTTTTACAAAGTCCTTGTGGAGGTAAAACAGGACGCCCATTTTTTTCCTTAATTCCTAAAATAATATATCCGCCACCTAAATTATGAAAATCATTGGCAAATGCACACATTGTATGTAAGACATCCTCCGGATTCCAGCCTTCTTTAAATTCTAATCGCTCCCACTCTACTGTGCGTGCATTTATTAAATCATTTATGTTAATAGGTAATTTATTCATATACTATCCATCCTATCTCTTTTTTTGAAACTTAATCTTTAAATATCTCCGTTTTTCTTTTTCTTTCCTGTCACTTCCTTAACTTCTATAAGCAGGTCACCGAATTTATCGTAATTGATCTTTACCCCGTCATCCAAATCCAGTTCAATTTTCCTATATGCCCAATACTTTAATTTTTCATCAAAAGAAAGTGGAAGCTTTGGGGTCTTAACATTTGACATAACGATCTTAAATGTCAAATGTTGAAACCCCTTTATTCTTTTCAACCCTGCTTGTTTTTTAATCCCATCGAACTCGATGAGATTAAAATCAGGATTATTCAGGTGTTCCCAGATTCCCAGAAACTCAATGGTGTTTCTGTTGCGGAGCCAGTTTTGAATAATGTAGTCAGTTCTTTCGCTATTCTTGTAGCGCGCGATATCGGTAAGAAAGATATAATCTTCTTCTTTTGCAGTATAAAACCTGACTTCATTATTTAAAGCATTTAGTTTTTCTATCCAGTCTTTCATGGTTATTGCCCGACTACGAGCAGCTTGCATCTCTGCATAGTCCAAATACATATTAACAATTCTATTAAGCTCGGTAAGTTCTTTTTTGTCTAAATAGTTTTTGGCGATTGATATATCGCTAGGCATAATTTTGCCTTTTGGAGATCTTCTCCATGATGTAAGCCCCATCTTATCTTTTTTACTACTCACACGGTTCTGGATAATTTCTGCTGCAGTTTTTCCGGTAATTACAAAATGAAGTTTGTTTTAACTTCTCTTTCCCCTTCTTTTTGAACTTGTAAGAAATCCTTACAAGTTGCCATTTGGTCAGCTTCGCCCTTTGCATAAATGTTTTTTAGATGCTGGGTTATATTTTGAGGTGTTGTGTCAAAAAGTTCTGCTATTTTCTTTTGTGAAAGCCAGATATTTTCTTCGGAATACAATACCTCAATATTTACCGAACCATCCGGTGATTGGTAAAAAGTGATTTGATTATCAGATAGTTTTTTCATCATTTTACACCTCAATTGTGCCGTTCATCAGTCGCGGTAATAATAAATACCGCGCTTGGGCAAGTTTTTGGTTTTTGAATTGATAAAGTAAATATACTCCTTGTAACTTCTTTAGCTAAGCTATTAAATATTTTTACAATTTTTCCACCAGGAAATACTATTTTAAAATTCAATAATTATCTTGTAAAATACCAGGTTGCGCAGAATTAGAATTTAAATTTACTATAGCTCGTTTAATAAATATTTTTGAAAGAAAAAAATAAAGTCAATTTTGAATATTTTTTTGCACTTAATATGAAAACATGTTCATTAACACAGCACTTACCATTCTTTTGTAAGTTATACTTTCTCAAAGATCAAAGGCCATTTTAAAGCGCTCTTCGGGGTTATCAAAGTGTACTTCACCAGGGGCAAAATGTTCCGGGTTATAATTACCGCCCAACCATTCTATTGTTTCTTTGTATTTTTCATCATCAGGATCAGGATTTTTCAACATTTCCAAGATATCCTCATATCCCGGTATTGAGCCACAATCTTCCGGTGGGCAAGCTCTTTTGCCGTCAATACATCGGGGATAAACTTGCTTCTCTTCTTTGGGAAGTATTTTTTCTAAAGTAATGACATGCTGCCAGTTATCTCCAAAATCATAGGTGTAATCTGCAGACTTATTTTGCATAGAAAAATAATCGATAATCATTGTTTTCCAACCCGGTAATGTTTCTTCATCTAAAAATTCTTCTGATGGAATACCAATTCTGGTTTTTTTGCCAGTTAACGGGTTAATGAGAATAAACTCATGAAGGTGACAATCCTGCCAACCCATGGCATCCTGAATAGCGACATGCAAATCCCAAAAATTATAAGTTTCCGGAACCTGAATGACTCTCCAGATATCCGGTTCGATTTCTTCTAATGTGATCCTGAACTGGTATACCCGATTATATTTGGTTTTCATTTTTCATTTACCTCCTACATTTAAAGAATGATTCTATTATCAAAAAGAATTCTATGGCAAATTTACCGTCCTGGTATATGAGCTGTTCCTTTGGCGGCAAGGGCTCCCTTGCAGGAAATACAGTCTTTTTTTCAATAATTTTTAATGAAACTCCTCACAGCAGAGTTACGAGGTATCTATTACTCCCTAAAACAAACTAATTTGCTGATAGTGTAACTTTTTGTATTCTTTTTCCATTCCTTGATTTCTTACATATTTGCTTATAGTATCTTCACTGCCAAATTTACTTATACTATTTACAAAAAATCCATCAGATCAAAATTCTCCACCCCATAGCTGTTTTTTTACTTCTGGGTGTTTTTCAAATATCTTTTTGGCAGTTATACTTTTTATCATTCTTATCATTTCTGTCACACTGTATTTCGGAACTGACTGTATTAGAAAATGCACATGGTCATTGTCTGTTCCTATTTCTAAAAAACTTATCTCATACCTCTTGGAAATTTCAAGGGATATATCTTTGAGAGTTTCATCCAGTTCTTTGCTTATGGTAAGTCCTGGGGTCAGGCTTCACAATTTCACATTTTTATCAATTCTCCAAATAAATTTGATGATAAAATCATATTTTTATATATTTTGTGAACTTGTGAAGCCTGACCACACTATTCTTCAACATAGGAAAAAGTTATGTCAAATGTTGAGACCAGACCCCTTTATTTTCTTTTAGTTGAGATATCACGTTTGCTGTTCCCAAAAGAATAGCAATATGTGCATCATGCCCACAAGCATGCATACATCCCTTGTTTTTTGAAGAAAAAGGAAGTCCGGTTCTCTCATTTATAGCCAATGCATCGATATCTGCTCTAATTGCTCTGGTATTGCCAGGAAGAGATCCCTTGATTACACCTATCACTGCGGTTATGTTACCATAATTCTCAAACACTTCAATATTTTTATAATTATTAATTTCTTTAGTAATTATTCGAGATGTTTTTTCTTCGTGAAAAGCCAATTCCGGATATTGATGAAACTCCCTCCTTAAATTTAAAATATGTCCAATGATATGGTTGCAAATATTATAAATTTCTCGAGATATTTCATTTTTACTTTTTATTTCTTTCATTTTTGCCTTATCTATTAATTCCTAATATGCAATACTTCTCAAAAGTTAAATATTCTTTTTCTTTAAGCCACGATCAATTTCTATCTTTCCTTCTTTTATCACAGCTTTAATATTTTCTTTATCGCCAAGCGCTGAAATATCTTTAAGTGGATTTTTATCAATAATAACGATATCAGCTAATTTTCCTGGAGTAATATCGCCAATCTTATCCGAAACACCTATTAATTCTGCCGCCCAACTGGTTATAGATAGAATCGATTGCATAGCGGTCATTCCCGCCTCAACCATTGCCATAATTTCAAATGCATTCTCACCATGGTTGACAAAAGGCATTCCGGAATCTGAACCCATTGCAATTTTTACGCCACTTTTTAAAGCCCTGGAAAAACTTATTAACCTATTTTTCCTGCTTTTGAGCGCCTTTTCTACAGCATATTTCGGTAAATAACATTCCTCTCCCAATTGTTCAATATGTTTTCCATAAGAAAAAGTCGGAACTAAAAAAACATCATTTCTTAACATCATTTCTATATCTTGATCATCTAAAATGGTTCCATGTTCCAAAGAATCACAACCTGCCTGAAGAGCAATTTTGATCCCTTTTGCACCATGGGCATGAGCTGATACTTTTTTATTTTGGTTATGTGCTTCTTGAACGGCTATCTTCGTATCTTCAAGACTCAGCGCATAGGCATCCGGCGAAGAGGTTGCTCTAAAAGTCCTACCGGAAGTCATCACTTTTATTAAATCCACCCCTCGCGCCAAAAGAGTTCGGACTTCTCTTTTAATTGCTTCCGGGGAATCCATTACATGCTGTCCTTCAATCTTTACTTCCGGAGCATACATGGGAAAATCAGCACCAGTTGGCATAATCTTATAACCACTCACAAACATCCTTGGTCCAACCAATAATCCTTCGTTTATTGCATCCCTTAAACCTAAATCAATGAGATCTTCGGCTCCCAAATCTCGTATACTTGTAAAACCAGCTTCAATGGTATTTCTGGCATTAAAAGCTGCTCTTAACGTTTTTTTGGGAATGCTTTCTCTAAAATTTTGTATTTCAGTTTGTGTTCCTGACATTGAAATATGGGTATGAGTGTCGATAAAACCGGGCATAATGTATTGACCTTTTAGGTCAAATAATACATAGTCCTGTTTTATATTCTTTAGAATTGAATCGACCTTAACAATATCCTTAATATTTTTATTTTCGATAATAATGGCTCGATCCTGAATGGGATCAGAACCTTTGCCGTCAATGATGGTACCACCAACCAATAACTTTAAATCATTTTTACTCATAACTATCTCCTCTAAATATCTATAAGAATGAATTTAACTTTTTAATATATCTTTAGCTCTTTAATTGTCACACATCGAAGACTTAATCAACGTTATTCAACAATAAATTCGAATACAATTGTATAGCTTTTAAAAATATCGACTCATCGATTACGAGATGAGAACTGTGCACATCATAATCTCCTCCGTTTCCTATAAAAGCAAAACAAGAGGGTTTTTCTTGGCAATAAAATGCAAAGTCCTCTGCAATTCTAGATGGTTTATTTAAAATATGTACATTCTTTTTTCCAAATATATTTTCCGCGAATTTTATTTTTTTTGAGTACAGCTTTTTATCACTTATGACAGAAGGATAAAAACGATGATAATCTATTTTTCCGCTAGCCCGAAATGTGGAAACGATTCCCTTAAAAATTTCTTTCATCCTTTTCTCTATATAATCTTGCACCTCAGGAGTGTATGTTCGGATACTTCCGCGTAAAATTGCTCTCTCGGGTATTGCATTATAAGTGCTACCAATGGATACTTCTCCAAAAGAAAGTGTTGCAAAGTCAAAAGGTGATATTTCCCTTGAAATAATTTCCTGATAAGCTAAAATGAGATGTGCCGTTATAATTACGGGATCAATAGCAATATCCGGTTTGGCCGCATGGGCACCCTTTCCAATAATTTCCAAATATACCCGGTCAGACTGACTGGTTAAAACACCATCCTTTAATCCTATTGCTCCGGCAGGTAAATCCGGACTGATATGACATCCAAAAAACATATCAATATTAAAATCATCAATTAATCCTTTTTCTACTAAATATTTAGCACCACCGCCGCCTTCCTCTGCTGGTTGAAAGATAAAAATGATTTTTCCCTGCAAATCAGCCTTAACTTGAGATATTACATTTGCAACTCCTAAAGATATGGCAACTAAACCATCATGCCCGGTACCATGCATACATCCTTCCGTTTTAGAAGAAAAGGATAGGCCCGTTTCTTCATTGATTGAAAATCCATCCATTGCAGCACGCAATGCTTGAGTCGGACCAGGCTTAGCCCCTTCTATTACGCCAATAACGGCTGTGGAATCAGCGTAATTTCCATACACCTGTATCCCCGTTTTCTTGAGTTCTCTAATAATAATATCAGCAGTTTTTTTCTCCTTAAACGCCAATTCAGGATATTGATGCAATTCTCGTCTAATTTTTATAACTTTTTCTTCAATTTCTTTTGATAATCCATCTATTTTATAATTAATATGCAAAACTTCTCACCTCTGTATTTATTATAATATTATCAAACTTAATTGATGCTTTAATTTGATTTTAAGTTCAGATGATCCTTTTATTTTTTTCAAATTACTCTCGAAAATTTTACTCTACATAAATTCATTTTGTTTTTTTAAGATTAAAAATCCATATGACTCCAAATAATATTAAACCGCTGATCCTTGCATAAATGGTTGGAAAAATGAGTAAAATAGCTACTATTGCAAAGAAAATTCTCTCGATGATATTAATCTTTGCTTTTAATACACCAATGATTGCAATAGCCATTGCATAAAGACCGATGGCAATTGATACAAAAGAATAAATATAATTCCAAAATGTAAAATCAATGAATAATAGCACTTTATTATAAATAAACATATAGGGTAATAATAATCCTGCCGCCCCCAAGCCAAGACCGGCCAGAGCAGTTTTATTTGGATTCGATTTGGCAATGGATGCTGCTGTAAAAGAAGTCAAAGCAACCGGTGGTATAACAGCAGACATTGTCCCAAAATAAAAGGCAAAAAAATGTGCAGCAAGTCTCGGAACTCCAAGCATTACTAAAGCAGGAGCCGCAATAGTTGTCGTCACAATATAACAAGCTACTCCGGGTAAACCCATTCCCAATATAATTGCTGTTATCATACATAAAAAAGCAGTTAAAAATAAATTCTCCCCTGCAATTTTTACGATACTATTTCCAATGACCTGTCCGATACCTGTCATGCCAACAGAACCGATAATAAATCCTACGATACCGCAAATCAATGCAATCGGGGCAGCATTACGAGCCCCCTCGTTTAAGGCAAATATAATATCTTTAAGAGTCAATCTGGTATTTTTGCGGAAAAAAGATACAACTAATACTGACACAATTCCAATAAATGCTGCAATTAACGGACTATATCCTAAAACCAAAAATGCGATAATTACAAAAAGAGGAACCGCCAAGTGGCCTTTTTCCATTAAGACTTTTTTCACAGAAGGCAATTGATCTTTAGGTACTCCCAATAATCCCCATTTAATTGCTCCTAAATCCACCATATGGTATAACGCGAAATAATACAGAAATGCTGGTGTAAAGCCGGCAATCATGATTTTTGTATAAGATATACCCAAGTAAGAACTCATAATAAAAGCGGCTGCTCCCATAACGGGTGGCATAAGAATACCTCCTGTAGAAGCAATGGCTTCAACAGCACCTGCAAAATAAGATTTATACCCAATTGATTTCATCAATGGGATTGTAAAAGTACCTGTTGTTGCTACATTTGCTTGAGAACTACCGCTAATTGTTCCTGTTAGTGCACTTGCAAGGATTGCTATTTTAGCTGGGCCGCCCCTTGATTGTCCGGTTAAAGCTGAAGCAATATCATTAAAAAATTCTGATGCCTTAGTCGCCTTTAAGAAACTTCCAAAGAGAATAAACATAAAAACATAAGAAGCCGAAATCATAACAGCAATTCCCAATACTCCTTCGGAAGTTAGACTCATCCTAATCAATATTCTTTTCAAATTAAAACCTTGATGGATAAAAATCCCAGGCATATAAGGTCCAAAATAAGTATAGGCTAAAAATAAGACGGATAATAATGTCAGGGGAATACCAACTGTTCTTCTTGCTCCTTCAATCACCAATAAAAGAAATACAATTCCATATATTATATCGAATTGATTTGGTTGCATCATTGAATTAATGAATCGATCATAATAAAATACAAAATAAATTCCACATAATAAACTTAATAAAAATAGCATCCAATCCATTAGCGAAGGTTTTTCTTTTGGTGATATCTTTGATGCCGGACGTGTTAAGAAAATAATGCCCATCATTAATGCTAAATGAATGGAATTTTTCTTTAATATATCAATTAAACCAAAACTATTGTACCAAATATGAATTAAAGCACTAAAAACTGAAAAAATCAGCATAAATAATCCGATTTTTCCGGTTAAATTTCGATATTTTATACCATCCACATCTTTTTCTATATTTTTCATTTACAATTCCTCAAATCTAAAAATCAATTAAGTATTAAAATACAGTAAAGAGAGGGAGAATTAATCGTTCAACCCTCTCTTTAGATAATTCAGATTTTTCGATTTATTAATTACCCATCAAATCATCTGGAATTTCAACACCATTGTTCTGATAAAATTTAATTGCTCCGGGATGCAAGGGAACACTGGTTAATCCATTCAAAGCTTGATCCAAACTCATTGTTTTTAATGCGCCGTGTTTTTGTTTTAATCCATCCAAATCTTTAGTATATATTGCTTCCAGCATTTTATATACCAAATCTTCAGAAACATCCTTTTCAGCAATCAAAGTACTCTTAATACCCAATAAATTCAAATCCCGTTCCTGTCCCGGATAAGTTCCTTTCTCAATAACAACTTTAGCAAAATACGGAGCAGCTTCTCTTACTTTAGCAATATCCTCATCAGTATATTCAATCATATCTACAGAGATTTGACTGGCATAAAGTTGCGATACCGCTGATGTCGGAAAACCACCACCTAAAAAACAAGCATCAATTAACCGATTTTGCATTGCTTGAGCTGAATCAGAATACCCTAAAAATTGTGGTTTAAAATCATCGAAGCTTAAGCCGGAAATTTGATTTAGTAAAATTGGAAAATAAACACTCCCACCACCACCGGCAGGACCTACTGCAATTTTTCTTCCTGAAAAATCCTCAAAGGCTTTAATACCGGTTTTGGTCCGATATACAATTTGCATAGCTTCAGGCCACAACGCTGTAACAAAACGAATATTTTTTATGGCTTTGCCTTCATATTTTGCAATTCCGGAATAAGCATTTGAAGTGGGAGCACCTCCTGCAATAGCCATTTTAATCTCTTTATTTCTCATCATTTCCAAATTTTCACGTGAACCACCTGAAGCCTGAGCGGTAAATTTATAATCACCGCCTATATCATCTTGAAAATCTCCAGCTAATATAACACCGACCGGATAATATGTCCCCCCTGTTGAACCTGTGGCAATACTAACAAATTCTGATGTTGCAAATACTTGTGCTGAACAAATAGCTAAAATAAATGCAGTAACTAAAAAAGCAAAAATACTATTTCTTCTTAACATTTAATAAACCTCCTTTTATAATTATTTTTAATGTTACTTTCTATTTTATTTTCAGAATTATCACCTCCTCCAGCATATAATATATCTTCGATATTCACCTGCTACAATTAAGATAAATCACCTACATTTAAATACCCTTTTCCTTAAACCAAACATTAAAATCTTCAATAATTTCATCTTCTTTTTTCAAATTATCGATTCCGGAATGATAGTCTAATCCAAAGATTCTATTTACAATCGCATTAATTAAAGCCATTGCCGCTACATTTGAATTAAAAAAAGTAAAGCCTTTGTAAGGGCAAAACAAACAAACTTCAGAAATTTTACAAAGCGGGGAAATTCTACCATTGGTAATAGAAACCACTCTTACTCCTTTACTTTTGGCATATTTGGCTAAATCCACCGTTAAATTAGTATAGCGCGGGAAACTTATTGCAATAAATATATCTTTTGGTTTAATTCCCTGCAAAGTATCACAAATTCCCTGATCATAATTGTTTAAAAAAAATACATTCGGAACAATTTTTCTCATTTTAAAATACAATAAATGACCCAGGGAAAAAGAAGTTCGCGAAGCAACAATATATTTATTTCTAGATTCAAGGATTAACTTTACAAATTTTTCAATTTTTTTATTATCCTTCATCTCCATTAATTTGTTGACACTATTAGCATCATTTAAAATGGACATATCAACAATATTTTGATCTTCGAGTGGTTTATATTGTTTTGCTTTTTCTGATTGACCATTAATATTAAGGCGTTTAGAAATCAAGTTTCTTAACTTCTTTCTAAAGTCAGGATAACCGTTATAGCCAATTTCTTGTACAAATCTAACCACTGAAGAAGAGGTTGTATTAATTTTAAGTGCTAGCTCATCGGAAGTTAAAAACAAGACTTCCTGATAGTTTGAAAGAATATAATCAGCAATTCTCTTTTGGGTTGGTGTAAATTCTTCAAAATGGAATTCCAAATAATCTATAATATTTATTTTCTCTTTAATATTATTTATCACCCATAAACCCCTTAGCAATATTTTTTGTATTATATGTTATTTTACAATATTTTTTGTAATTGTCAAACTTTATCTAATATTTTAATGGATGGTGTCATGCTTTCAGAGAAAATATTCTTAAATCTTAGTCGTCAAAAAAAACACATTCTAATTAATAATAAAGGGGTCAGGTCTCAATATTTGACATTCATTCTTCTTTCAAGGCTGTTACCACCTTTTGCATGACCTCTTTTATTTCATGATTCACTTCACATTTTTGTTCAAATCTTTTAGCACCTGGAAAACAGCTGAATAATCCATCTTGAAAAGTTTACCTATTTCAGATAAGGAAAGCGGGGTAAAGCGTTTAATGAGATAGATGGCCAAAGGACGATACAAGTTTCCCCTTTTTTTATCAAAGATTCTTTTTCTTTCAATATGTAATACTTGCGTCATTTTGAGAATAATCGTTTCCGTGTCATATTTAGATAGGGTGCGGGTAGAAGGAATTTCTCTCCTTCGG
>Ga0222666_1000860_pt1 | contig 13104 bp, 8 predicted proteins | sample AntAcemetagen655_FD_181710 | JGI IMG/M metagenome (GOLD analysis project Ga0222666, IMG submission 181710) | Saline water microbial communities from Ace Lake, Antarctica - #655 | ecosystem: Environmental > Aquatic > Non-marine Saline and Alkaline > Saline | place: Antarctica: Ace Lake | collected...
TTTATCTTGCAAAATTCTCGCAATTAATGCGTTCAATTCTTGCTAATTCAAGTGAGTCGGTAATTCCTCTAAAAGAAGAAATAAAAGCATTAAAATATTATTTGGATATTGAAAAATTAAGATTCGAAGATATGTTTGATTATCAAATAAAGATAAGCAAAGATATTGATGACGAATTTTTTGAAATACCACCTATGATTATACAACCTTATGTTGAAAATGCTATTATTCACGGATTATTACACAGTAAAAAAGAAGGATTTATAAATATTGATTTTAGTTTATACGATAATAATAGTATTTTATGCACTATAAATGACAATGGAATTGGAAGAGAGAAGTCTCAACAAATTAATGAAGAATCAGGCTTGAAACGGAAATCAAGAGGGATGATGATTACTAAACAACGATTGGATATTATGAATAAGGGTAATGATGAAAAATACTCGGTAAAAATTACTGACTTGAAAGATTCGGTTGGCGAAGCCCTTGGTACAAGGATTGATTTGATAATTAATTATAAGAGTTATTAAATTTTTTTTAGTCTGATGATTGATAGAAAATATAAAAATAAAGTCGCTGTATATCTCACCTAATAAGATAAATATGAGGCCTTGAATTGAATTTCAAATTTTACTTTCTCCTAATTACTCATAAAATGAAATACTGAATATTAAAATTATTTAGCTCTAAATTTCACACATTGCAATTTTTTATTATTTTTGTTGGGGGGTTCTTAGAAGATATTTTATGATAAAAGCAATAATAATTGACGACGAAAAAAAATCAAGAGAGGTTTTATCGGGACTTTTAGATATGTTTTGCAAGCAAGTCGAAGTAGTTGCCGAAGCTGATTGTGTAAAAACAGGCCTTGAAGTATTAAGCAAACACAAAACTGATGTTGTGTTTCTTGACATTCAAATGCCGGACGGAAGTGGTTTCAAACTATTGGAAAAGATTGAAAAACCTGATTTCGATATTATTTTTACTACCGCCTACGATCAATATGCAATTCAAGCAATCAGGCATAGTGCTCTCGATTACCTTCTCAAACCGGTAATTCCTGATGAGCTACAAAATGCCGTAAAAAAAATTGAACTCAAAAAACAAAAAGAAAATATTGAGAAAAACCTTGAAGTTTTATTGAGCAATATTAAATCCCCAATTAAAAAATCATCCAAAATTATTCTTTCAACTGCCGAAAAAATACATATAATAGATATTAACAATATTTTACGTTGTGAATCCGATAATTATTATACGAGATTCTTTTTTACAAATTCTAAACCTATTTTAATATCCAAAACTTTAAAAGAAAACGAGGAGCTTCTTTCAGAACATAATTTCTTAAGGATTCATAAGTCTCATTTAGTTAATACAAAGTATATTAAAAGTTTTATCAGAAATGATGGCGGCTACATCGTTATGAGCGATGGTAGTGAAATACCCGTTTCCAGAAGGAAAAGAGAAAAGGTGTTGGAAATTTTACATAACATTTAGTTAAATCTGTTAAATAAGCCTAAAATGATGATGATTAAACGACAAATGACCACTAATTATCCACCGAATTATCCTAATAATTTTATTGCTCCTATTTCCGATTTATCCCTTATAATCCTTAATACTTATAGGTTACAGAATTTAATACCGATAACTGATTTTTTTTTACCGTTGCCTGATTAAATATTTATAATATTGTAATTTTATTTATTTTTACACAAAATCGAGTTTTATGGATGATTTTTTATATATACTTATTGGAGCTGCTTGGTTAGCATTTACAATTTACTCAAAAAATCAAAAACAAAAAAACAAAAAACTTGAAAGAAATAATTCTCAGACTAAAACAGAGTCACAAAAAGAAGGTGTAAGCTCATTGTTTGAATCTTTGTTTTCCGATAAAGAAATTAATACACAGCAAAATTATTATTCTGAAAATATAGAACAATCAAATATAATTCCTTCTCTTTCAGAAGTTAATTATACAGAGAATTTGGCTCAATTTCAAGAAGCTCCTCCTGAAATATTTGAAAAAGTATTGGATGAAGAAGATATTGATAATAATCTAATAAAAGAAGAAATAATTAATGGTAATGATATAGATTTTAATTTAAGAAAGGCGGTTATCTATTCTGAAATTTTAAAAAGACCTTATACTTAAGAAAATACTTTTGTTTTTTCAAGGGATGTTTTTTTTTTGGAAATTAGAAAACTTTTATAGTATCTTTACCGACTTTTTATGCACAATGTATAATCTAACATAAAATTATATGGTATGTTAAAAAATTTACTTTTAACCATTGGAATAATACTAACAGCAAACGTATTAGTATTTTCACAAGGAACCCTACAAGGGGTGGTTGTTGATAAAGAAACAAACGAACCGATCCCATTTGTAAATATCGTAGTTGAACTTGGGGGAACTATGGTCGGAGGTGGTGCCTCTGATTTTGACGGTAATTACGTTATAAAACCTATTACACCGGGCAATTATGATGTTAAAGCCACAGCAGTTGGGTACAGGCCAATGCTTATTCGTAGCATGGTCATTTTTGGTAACAGAATTACTTTTTATGACCTGATAATGGAATCAACAACAGAAAATCTTGACGAATTTGAAATTGTTGAGTATGTAGTACCATTGATCAATAAAGATCAGACATCAAGTGGTGCAACTATCACAAAAGAAGAAATCTCAAAAATGCCAAACAGATCGGCCAATTCCGTTGCCTCAACCGTTGGTGGAGTATTTTCCTCCGATGGCGAACGTGGTAATGTTCGAGGTTCCCGATCAGAAGGAACGGTAATGTATATCGACGGAATCAGGGTGCGAGGTTCATCAAGCCTACCAGCATCCGCAATCGAACAGGTTGATGTTATATTAAGTGGTTTACCTGCTTCTTATGGCGATGCAACCGGTGGTATCATTAGTGTTACCACAAGAGGTCCATCTCGTACTTTTGGTGCAGGTGTAGAAATGCAAACCTCTCAATTTCTTGATGCTTTCGGATATAATCGTCTCGGTTTTAATATGCAAGGTCCATTAATAAAAGGTAAAGATAAAAATGGGACTGCATTATTAGGATATTTCATTGGAGTTGATGCAAATTATAATAAAGACGGAAGGCCCTCTGCCATAGGCATTTATAAGGTAAAGGATGATGTGTTAGCCAACCTTAAAGAAACACCTCAAAGAGTCTCAGGAACAGGTTTTGGTGTTTTGCCTCGGGCTTATTTTGTCAATAATGACGATTTGGAACATATGAAGCAAACTCAAAATACTGAAAATACATCCTTCAATATTGCCGGTAATTTAAATGTCAGAACTACAGAAACAACTACTTTGACATTTGGGGGTTCAATGTATTATAATAATTACCGTTTATGGGGCAATAATGGGTATTATAGATCATTATTTAATTATGAAAATAATCCACAAGTAATCACCGATACCTGGAGGGTTTACGGAAAATTCGTACAACGCTTTCCTTCCAGTAATGAAAGCAATTCACTTATAAAAAATATTTATTATTCTATTCAAGCTGACTATAGTAAAACTCATACCGTACAACAGGATCCAAAACATAAAGATAACTTATTTAAATATGGTTATCTTGGAAAGTATGAAACCCATACAATAAAATCTTATGAAATGGGTGAAGATACCGTTAACGGTAATGCTTTTACTAATGTATGGCTGCATAATGGTTTTTTTGATACTGCTTATGTTTTTACTAAATCAGATATTAACTCCGAAGTTGCAAATTATACAAAATTGTACTATGAACTTTATCCAAATAAATGGGGTTCTTACAATGCCATTACACGTGAAGGTTTGGGTAACTGGTTAAACAGCGATCAATTACAGCTTGGAGGAGGATTGTTGAACGGACAAGAACCTGATGCCGTATATGGTCTTTGGGCAAATATTGGTGGAAAATATAATGGTTATAACGTTGGTGATTATTCTCAAATTGGAATAAATGCAAAATTTTCTGCTGATATCGGCAAGCATGAATTTCAATTTGGATTACAGTATGAACAAAGAATAGATAGGGGATATGGATATGCACCTACAGATTTGTGGGGATTAATGCGTCGTTTAACCAACTGGCATATTATGGAACTTGACGTTGATAACCCTCAGCTTGTATATCGCGATGAAGTCTTTCAAGACACTATATTTTATTACAGGAAATATGATCAGGCTTCCCAAAGAACATTTGACTATAATTTAAGAAAAAAGTTAGGACTTGATACTGAAGGCACAGATTTCATAAATATTGATTCCTACGACATAGATTCTTACTCAATTAATTATTACGATAAAGACGGCAATTTGAAAACAATTGCTTTAGATGAAGATTTGTTAAGTGTTGATATGTTTAGCGCTGATGAATTATTAAATAATGGTAGTTCTTATGTAGGATATTATGGCTATGATTATACTGGTAAGAAACTTACAAGTAATCCCAGTATTGATGATTTCTTTAATAGAACTATTCAAATTGGAGGCAAAGAAGTTTATACTCGTGAAATAGATGCTTTCAGGCCTATTTATATGGCTGGATATATTCAGGATAAATTCGCATTTAAAGATTTGATTTTTAACGTTGGGGTTCGTATTGACCGTTTTGATGCAAACCAAATGGTTCTAAAAGATCCTTATTTGTTATTTCCTTCACAAACTGTTACTCAAGCTCTACAAGAAAGCCCGGATTTATTTTCGATACCTAAACCCAGTAATATTGGAGGTAATTATACTGTTTATGTTGATGATATAAAAAACCCAACCACAATAGTTGGGTACCGTGAAGGAAATAAGTGGTTCTCAGCTGATGGTACAGAGGTTACAAATCCTTCCATTATTGATCCTTCCGGAATAAAACCCCTATTAATAGACAAAAATGCAAATGTGGTAACATCTGAATCATTCAAAGATTATGAGCCACAGATTAGTGTAATGCCAAGACTTTCATTTTCATTTCCTATTTCTGATGATGCTTTGTTTTTTGCACATTATGATGTATTAACTCAAAGGCCGACTGAAGCTCTTAGAATGAATCCAATGGATTATTATTTCTTTGCAACTAATACTGATGTAATTAACAATCCAAATCTTAAACCAACAAAAACAATTGATTATGAATTAGGTTTCCAACAAAAACTAACAAATTCATCATCATTATCATTTTCGGCCTTTTACAAAGAAATGAGAGATATGATTCAGTATTATAGATATGTGGGTGCATATCCCAAGGAATATGATACATACATTAATTATGATTTCGGTACAGTTCAGGGTGTAACTGTATCGTATGATTTAAGACGAACAAATAATGTCAGAATCAGGGCTGCTTATACACTACAATTTGCAAAGGGTACCGGTTCAAGTTCTGAAACTTCAGCTGCACTTGTAACTTCAGGTCAACCAAATTTAAGGACTCTTAACCCGCTCAACTGGGACAGACGCCATGCCGTCAATCTTTTGGTTGATTATAGGTATGGTGAAGGGAAAAAATATAATGGTCCATCATTCAGAAAGAAAATTAAAGGAACCGATAAGTATAAAACAATTCAATTACTTAAAAATACAGGATTTAATATGACATTTAACGGTGGTAGCGGAACACCTTATAGCAAATCCAGTAAAATAGTTCGTCTTGGAGGCGGTGGTCAGCAATTACAAGGATCAATTAATGGATCTAGTTTGCCATGGCAATTCAGAATGGATTTGAGAATTGATAAAGATTTCTACATAAAATTTAATAAAAAAGAAAGTGACAATCCCAAATTTGGTAGCTTAAATGTATATCTACAAGTCTTAAATGTCTTAGATTCTAAAAATATTATGGGTGTTTACCGTGCAACAGGTAATCCTGATGATGATGGGTATTTGGCCGCTGCTGAATATCAAACAGAAATCCAAAACCAACTTGACGCTCAGTCTTACATAGATTTATACCTAATTAGGATAAATAATCCGGCAAATTACAGTTTACCAAGAAGAATTCGTTTCGGAGTAATATTTAATTTCTAATTATAATAAATCAATAATTTGATTCAAAAAAAACAAAATAAATTAATTATGAAAAATATATTTATAATAATATTTGCATCAGTATTTTTCATTCTGATGTCAAATAATATTTATGCAGATAAATGTAAAACTGAAAAGTCAGGAAAATCTGTACAAAATAAAATAAAAGAAACTGCTGCAGGATGTCCTATTCCTGCCGGTTTCAAATATTTAGACATTAATAATGTACGCTGCAGAATTAATACAGGTGGTGATATGTGGTGGAATTATGATGTTGCACAATATTTTGTTCCTGCTAATAGTCTGACAACACCTGTGTTCTCCGCATCACTTTGGATTGGAGGTTTAGATGTTAATAATCAGCTTAAATTAGCAGCTCAACGTTATAGGCAGGGTCCAAATGCAAGCTCTCCAGGTGGATTTACAGATTATTGGCCAGGGCCTTTAACTATTGACGGAACGGCTTCAATTAGTGAAGAGACCTGTGCCAAATATGATAAATTCTTTGTAATTACCCGTCAAGAAGTTGATGACTTTCTTGCCTGGTGGGATGACAAAGCTTCATATCCTGATTATCAAATACCTCTTTCTATTAAGGAATGGCCTGCTCATGGTGATACAGATGAACACCAAAGTTATTATCTCGCACCTTTTAAAGATGTTGATGATAATGGTGATTATGACCCCACACAAGGTGATTATCCTTATTATGATATTGAAAATATTTTATGTCCGGCGAATTATAAGGATGACCCAAATTTTATTCCAACACCAACAAAGGAAGATGAAGAAGGAATTGTTACAGGTGGTATTTTATCAGACCAAGTTTTAAAAGGAGATAAAACACTATGGTGGGTATTTAACGATAAAGGAAATGCTCATACGGAAACAGAGGGTGATGCTATTGGATTGGAAATAAGAAGTCAAGCATTTGGATTTTCAACCAATGATGAAATTAATAATATGACTTTCTATAGTTATGAAATTATAAACCGGTCAACATATAGATTAACCCAAACATATTTTAGTCAATGGGTTGATACTGATTTAGGATGGGCTGATGATGATTATGTCGGATGTGATGTTAAACGTGGATTAGGATATTGTTACAACGGCAATGATATTGATGGCTCCGGCCAACCATGGGCATATGGAGTGCAACCACCGGCAGTTGGTATTGACTTTTTTCAAGGCCCGTATATGGATGCTGATGATGAGGATAATCCAGAATTTACGGGTGACTGTTCAATAGTTAGCTCTGCTATAAATGCATGCGCTATTAACGGAGTTAATTTTGGAAATGGAATTGTTGACGATGAACGTTTCGGTATGCGTAGATTTGTTTATCATAACAATAATTCCCCAAACCCTAATATAACAGATCCGGATGTTGCTCCTGATTATTATAACTATTTACGAGGAATTTGGAAAGATAATACAAGAATGCTTTATGGAGGTAATGCACACTATAGTACGGATCCTGCAGGTCCCGAATGTGATTTCATGTTCCCTGGAGATTCCGATCCTTGTAATTGGGGAACTTCAGGTATTCCTCCAAACGATGGTTACAACGTGGATGGAAAATTTTGGACTGAACGAACTGTAGGTAATCAACCATTTGATAGAAGATTTATGCAATCAGCAGGACCTTTCACCCTTGAACCTGGTGCTTTAAATTACATTACTGTTGGTATTCCTTGGGCAAGAGCTGCTTCAGGTGGTGCTTGGGCATCGGTAGAACTTCTCAGAACGGTTGATGATAAATGTCAGGCTTTATTCGATGTTTGCTTTAAGGTTATTGACGGCCCGAGTGCACCGGATTTATCTTTTCTCGAATTAGATAAAGAGATTATTGTTTATTTAAGCAATGCAAAGGGTTCAAATAATTATAGAGAAGGATATGCGGAATGGGACATTACAATAAGCGAACTGAATCCCGATTCTATTGCAAAAGCTGACAGATATGATTCAACATTTAACTTCGAAGGCTATCAGATTTATCAATTGAGAGATGCTGATGTTACAATCGAAAGCATACATGACCCGGATTTAGTCAGGCTTGTAGCGCAATATGATATTAAAAATGGAATTGGAAGAGTAATAAACTTTTATTTAGATAAGAACCTAGGAGCTAATGTTCCTGTTTTAGAAGTGGAAGGAGGAGATAATGGAATAGCTCATTCATTTAAGATTACTGAAGATCTTTTTGCGGATGAAGATAAAAGACTTGTCAACCATAAACAATATTATTATGCCGCAATAGCTTACGCATATAACAATTATAAAATATACAATCAATTTAATCCGGAGGATCTAAACGGTCAAACAGAGCCATATCTTGCCGGTAGAAAAAATATTAAAACATATACTGCAATACCGCACATTCCTGTAAATGGAGTTATTTTTAATTCCGATTATGGTGAAGGTCCAGAATTAACAAGAATACAAGGTCATGGAAATGGAGGTATGCAAGTTGAGATGAAACAATCGTCTATTGATTTACTAATGGCAAAAGAACCTTATGGTTATATCGTTAACAAGATTGAAAGCGGGAAGAATGATACTGTTTATTTTGGTGATTCAACTAATTTTCCGATTATTGAAAATCCTGTTTACGAAACTTCACACGGACCTGTCGATATTAAGGTTGTTGATCCTTTGAATGTTCAAAAAGCTAATTATTCACTAAAGTTTTATGATTGTTTAACACCCCATGATGTTGATTCAACAGACAGGGATAGTACAAATATTGATCGTGCTAAATGGAAATTAATAAATACTGATAATAATAATGTTTACGATTCTGATACCACAATAGCTGTTAATTATGAACAATTACTGCTTGATATTGGATTATCAGTTAATATTCATCAGAAACTTTTTCCGGGAGATACATTAGACAATGGAGAGCATTCTGATAGAAACGGATTTATAATGTCTTCTATATCTTATAAAGATAGTTCACGAAGGTGGCTTGGTGGAGTCGAAGATGTAAATATACCTGGAGACCCAGAAAACTGGATTAGAGCCGGTATGTATAAAAATGTTGCCAACCCTGCTTTGAACGATTGGCACATGGCAATAGATCTGCCTGAAGATCCGCTACAAATGTATGGCAAGATAGTAAGAGGAACGTGGGCTCCATATATCTTATCAGCATTTTACGAAACTCAAGGTGATGCAGCACCAGCATACAACACCAGGTCAAAAACTGAAAATAGAATGAGTGAGTTAGCAAGTGTTAATATTGTTATTACACCTGATAAAACATTATGGACAAGATGTCCTGTGATTGAGATGTGTGCAGATGAGGCTTTGTCTGAGGGAAATGTGGAAAGATTCACAATTAGGGACTCAAAATCTGTCGATAAAGATGGGAATCCTGCTGAGGAAGGAAGTGGCTCAAGTTCAAATCCTATTGACCCTAATTATATTAATGAAAGAGGAATGGGATGGTTCCCGGGGTATGCAATTAATATTGAAACCGGTGAAAGACTAAACATGATGTTTGGTGAAAATTCATGGCTGGTTGCTGAAAACGGAAGAGACATGCTATGGAATCCTACACCAAATATTACTTCATACCCTGATGAAGATGAAGTGTTATTTGGTGGAATGCATTATGTTTATATATTTGGAACCTCCCACCGTAGATTTGGTGCCGGTTCAGATATGTTTAAATATGATTATCCAGCTTATGATGCAGGTTCGATGTTAAGATATTCTATTGACTCTGCCTTTAATTGCGATCTTGTACATATATTTTCCCCATATTTATATTCTGGAGCAATGTATGTTGGTATTCCTCTTTCAATTGATAATAATCCATATGATACTATATCTATTGAAAACTGGTTAGATAATGAGGTTACAATTAAAATTAGAGTGGATAAGCCTTATCAAAGATATTTCTCAAAACCAATTGAGGCAGAAGCTGGAACAAATGATCGTTTTCCAGAGTATACATTCTCAACTGATGGTATCTCGGCCACTTATACAAATATCGAAAAAGCTAAAAGTGACCTTGATTTAATTAATGTTGTTCCAAATCCATATTATGGATATTCAAGCTATGAAATCAACCAAATTGATAATCGTATTAAAATTGTTAATTTGCCTAAAACCTGTACAGTTACAATCTATAGTTTAAACGGAACACTTATCAGACAATTTACAAAAGATGAGCCGGCAACTTATATTGATTGGGATTTAAAGAATTTTGCAGGTATTCCTATTTCGGGTGGTCTTTATATCATACATGTTAAGGCTCAAGCCGGGGAAAGAATTGTTAAATGGTTTGGATCAATGCGTCCTGTCGATTTAAATGCTTTCTAAAAAATAATATGGTAAAATTGAATTCAAAAACAATAAAAACAAAAAGTATGAAAAATTTTTATAAATACTTGCTTACAATAATATTAATAGGTTTGTTGGTAATTCCTATTAACAATTTATTAGCTGGAAACAAGGACAGATCTGGACAAGCCGGAGCATACGAGTTATTAATAAATCCCTGGGCACGTAGTGCAGGATGGGGAGGAGTAAATGTATCAAATGCACGTGGACTTGAGTCAATATTTTCAAATGTTGCCGGTATTGCTTTTACAAAAAAATCAGAATTGGTATTTTCAAATACTCAATGGTTACAAAACTCTGATATAAAGATTAATTCGTTCGGTTTTTCGCAACGTCTTGGAGAAAGCGGAGTTTTAGCTGTTGCAATTATGTCATTAAATATGGGTGATATTGTAATTACCAAGGATGGTTTACCCGAAGGAGGAATAGGTACATATAATCCAAATTTTATGAATATTAATATTGCCTATTCAAAAGCTTTTTCTAATAGTATTTATGCAGGTATTAATTTAAAAATAATATCCGAATCAATATCTGATATTAGTGCACAAGGAGTTGCAATTGATGCAGGTATTCAATATTTGACAGGAGAGCGAGAAAATATTAAGTTCGGTATTACTTTAAAAAATGTAGGGCCAACTCTAAATTATAACGGAGATGGTATGTCGTTTAGAGCAATTATTCCCGGTGATGATCATAACAAATTTACTGTTGAACAACGCTCCGCAGATTTTGAACTCCCGACACAATTAAATATTGGTGCTGCTTATGATTTTCTTTGGGGTGAAAAACAGCGTTTTACTATTGCAGGTAATTTTGCATCAAACGCATTTTCTAAAGATCAATTCATTTTTGGTTGTGAATATTCTTTGAAGGAGTATTTGTTATTGAGAGCCGGATATACTTATGAAGAAGGTATCACGGAAAAGAAAAACAGAACAACATGGTTTACAGGGCCAAGTGCTGGATTCTCCATACAAGTACCATTAAATAAGGAAAAAGGCTCTCTGTTTTCTGTTGACTACTCTTTCAGGGCTACTGACCCTTACACAGGAATTCATTCAATCGGTGCAATGATAAGTTTTTAAGAAAATTAATATTTATTTTTCAGAAACAGATTTAATTAACCTAAAAAATTTAATATAAAGCAACACAATTAATCAAATATTACGTTATTCTTTAATTAGAATAATTTAAATAAAATACAACTTTCATAAGGACCCTTTAGCGAGGGTCTTTTTGTCATTTATTATGAAACTAAAAACTATAACAATGTCTGAAATCAAGTATTTTTCAGAAGAAGGATTTAAAAAATTGAATGATGAACTAAATCATTTAATGAATATTGAAAGACCTTCAATTTCCCAACAAATTGCAGAAGCCAGAGATAAAGGAGATTTATCAGAAAACGCTGAATATGATGCTGCAAAAAATGCCCAGGGTTTGCTTGAGCTTAAAATTTCAAAACTTCAGGAAACTGTTAGAACCGCAAGAATAATTGACGAATCAAAACTTGACATTTCAAAAATTTTAATTCTTTCGACTGTCAAATTAAGAAATCTTAAAAACGGTGCATTAATGTCTTATAAACTTGTGCCTGAAAACGAAGCTGAAATAAAATCAGGAAAAATCTCGGTTAATTCACCTATCTCAAAAGGTTTGTTAGGAAAAAAAGTTGGTGATAAAGTTGAAATTGAAGTGCCTGTTGGTAAGATTCAATTCGAAATCATTGAAATATCAAGATAAATAAAAGTATATTTAATGTTTAAAAGCAAAAACTTAGAAATCATGCCAAGTATATTTTCTAAAATTGTGAAAGGAGAAATACCTTGCTATAAAATTGCCGAAAATGAAAAATTTCTAGCATTTTTAGATATTAATCCTCTTTCATTGGGACATGCTCTTGTCATTCCAAAAGAAGAAACTGATTATATTTTTGATCTTAATGACGAACTTTACAATGAATTGTTTTTGTTTGCAAAACAGCTATCAAAGGCAATTGAGAAAAGCGTAAAATGTATTAGAATCGGCCTTGTGGTTTATGGCCTTGATGTTCCCCATGCTCACATTCATTTGATTCCTCTTTTAGGAAACAATGATATTGACTTCAGTAAACCCAAATTAAAATTGAGTAAAGATGAATTTTTAGAGTTGTCGAAGAAAATTAATAAAGATTTTAAAAAATTAAAAGTCGATTTCTAATAAGCCCTTTCGTTCTTTCCCTCACAATAATTTATAAAAGATTTATTAACAACTTTATTGCCACCCGGTGTTGGGTAATTACCGGTGAAATACCAGTCGCCTGTGTGGTTTGGGCATGCTTCGTGTAAATCTTCAATTGTTTGATAAATTATTTTTACTTCAGCTTTAATATCTTTTGAAGTTAATAGTTCTGAAATTTTCTCAGATATTCTTTCAGGAGAAAAAGCTTTATAAATTTCTTTTACGTGATTGCAAATTTCTTCTTTAGGGAGTTTCTCTTGTTTTTTTGACTTTTTATAAATTTCGTTAATAAGATTTTTTTGATTTGTTTCATTAAGAAGTTCAATGACAGCTTTAAATGCAATAAAATCATTCAATTTAGCCATATCAATTCCATAACAGTCAGGGTAACGGATTTGTGGTGCAGACGAGCCTACAATTATTCGTTTTGGCCCAAGTCGATCTATTATTCTTAAGATACTTTTTTTAAGAGTTGTACCGCGAAC
>Ga0222666_1000864_pt1 | contig 13077 bp, 18 predicted proteins | sample AntAcemetagen655_FD_181710 | JGI IMG/M metagenome (GOLD analysis project Ga0222666, IMG submission 181710) | Saline water microbial communities from Ace Lake, Antarctica - #655 | ecosystem: Environmental > Aquatic > Non-marine Saline and Alkaline > Saline | place: Antarctica: Ace Lake...
AAAAGAGATAGAGCTACGCAAGAATGGCAAAAAAACTAATATCAATACCCCTGAGATGCAAGATCTTAGATGGCGAAGCTATGGTAAGACAAGAAAGCAACTTATGCCGGCAATGATAGAGATGTATAATTATATTTGTGGCAAAGTAGAATGTGGTAGTCTTCTTGATGTTGGTTGCGGAGAGGGTGAAATTATCAGGAATCTTATGGGAAAGTGTGAATTTCTCGTAGGGGCGGATATATCCCCATTACGTATTTGGTGGAACATTCAGGAAGTAATAGAAATGGATGCAAGTGATCAAGTTACATTTTTATTCTCTCATGCAGAGAACCTTGTATTTGAGGATAATAGTTTTGATTATGTCACTTGCACAGCCACATTAGAACATGTTAGCAACCCAAGAGTAGCTATAACCGAGATTATGAGGGTTTTAAAGTCAGACGGAAAAGCATTTTTTGGAATACCTATTGAGCCAGCACCAAACCAGCCCTTAAATTCACCAGACCATTACCACTTTTGGGTAGATGAGAAAAGCATATTAAAGCTATTCGATGGATTGAATGTATTATCTACTAAACTCATAAAGCCTAATTTGATTGTGGAAATAAAAAAATGAAAATAAAATTAATTCGCCCATTTTTTTCTATGGATATCTACAAATTATTTGGGCGTCTCCCTATAAAAAGAGAGATACGCAACCCATTGGGACTTATGATACTGGCAGGTATTTTAAAGAAAAAACATGATGTTGGGATAATAGATGGGGAACTTGATGGGCTAAGTATTTGGGAAATTGCGATTAAGTGCATTAATTCAGATGTTGTCGGGATAACATGCACTACGCCTGAGTTTAAAATAGTAGACAAATTGGTTACAGCCATAAAATTATATAACCCATCATGCAAAGTAATACTTGGAGGGCCTCACCCTACCATAGTCCCGCGGGAATGCCTCGAAGCTAATGAAGATATTGATTATATAGTAAGATATGAGGGCGAAAGAACGCTACCAGAGTTGCTTGGAAATTTAAAGCACCCTAAAGGTGTAAAGGGAATTGCATATCGGGATGGCGATAATATTATTGTCACGGAAGATAGGCCATTACTTGATGATTTGGATCAATATGATGCCGATTGGGAGTCTGTAAATCCTACACACTATCTATATCCATTTCCCAAAGAAGGTCTTGTACCTACCGCGAATATAGCAGGTAGCAGAGGATGTGTATTTCATTGCCGTTTTTGCACTCGGTTATTCGGCAATAAAGTAAGATTTCGTACTCCAGAAAACATAGCAGATGAGATGAAAATCATTAAAACCGCATATAACATAAATCATTTTTTCTTTTATGATGAATGTTTTGGGCTGAACAAGGAATGGCTTGTAAGATTTATGATATTAATTGCCCCATTAGATATAAAGTTTTTTTGCATGACAAGGGCAAATCTTATTACTGAGAACACTATATGTCGCATGAAACGCGCTGGTCTTGTTAAGGTATCGTTAGGAGTAGAGTCAGGTAGTCAGGAGATATTGGACAGGGAAAAGAAAGGAACAACTTTATCACAGTACAAAAAAGCATACAACATTCTTGTTGAATACGGAATAGAAACAAGGGGCAGTTTTATATTTGGACACCCAGGAGAAACTCATAAAACAGCCAGGGAAACAATAGAATTTGCCAAAAGCCTAAAATTATACAGGGCAGGATTTAATGTGATGACCCCTTATCCGGGCATCGATCTTTTAAACGATGAAGGCATTGAGGTTTTAAGCAAAGACTATTCTCATTATTGTAGATGGGGCGATAGTGTAGTCCGGACAAAGGAACTTTCCCCCGAAGATTTGAAAAATTATCAGAGAACGGCCACAAAAGAATTTTACCTTTCGCCCAAAGTATTATGGTATCACTTAAAGCAGTTTTTATCAGGAGAACACTCTTGGTATTATTATAGGCCGTTATGGTTTGCGCTAAAAGAATTATTTAAAAGGAGGACACAATGATACATAACATAAACATCCAAAAACACGAAATAAAACCAACAGGTAAAATACTCGATATAGCATCTGGCCATCATCCATTTGTAAGAGAAGGCCTTGATGTAACCTATATCGACAAATACCCAGATAAGAACGTATCAAGAAAGAGTAACTTAGTGCAACCTGGCAAGGAAGTAATGGAAATGGATGTAGAGGCTATGTCATTTGAAGATGGGGAATTTTCATATGTTTTAGCGGGCGATATTCTTGAGCATTGTAATGACCCTATAACTGCGTGTGAAGAGATAATGCGTGTTGGCAGGGCAGGTTGGGTGCGTTGCCCTACTATGCTATGGGAGTGCTTATTCGGTAGAGAATACCATTTTTGGACTACTAATTTAATAGATGATACTTTGGTGTTTTATCCCATAAGACTCTATTTTAAGAGATGCGATTACAAAAATGGCAAATCCACACGATTATTAGAGCCTGAGAGCCTGCATTGTAGCTTTGAATGGGAAGATAGCTTTAAATACAAAGTATTGAGGATGATAATATGATTAGCGTATGTGGAATTTGTGGGCTTGAACCCGTATATCGCGAGCCGTGGGTAGAGCACTTAAAGCGTGTTCCGCAGATAAAAGAGATTAACCTTGTGATGACAGGGGTATTGACGCACCCCCCTGCCCCAGAGGGAGTAAATTATAGGTATGTCGATAACCCCTATAATTTTTCAGAATGGCGTAACAAATCATTAGAAATGGCGACACAAGAGTGGATACTCGTATTAGATATAGACGAATTTCTATCCTACGAGTTTATTGAGGAATTGCCCTCTCTTTTGGCTAAAGATTGCGATTTTATTAAAGCGCGAAGAATAGATTTCTGGAACAAAGATAGCTACAGAGAGGATCTAAAACACCAGAAATATTATTTGTTTAAGAACAAAAGAACTATATTTTTTACAAGGCCTCTCCATGAAACATTGTGCATAAAGCATGGAGATAAAGTAGAGGACGTGCACCCCATTGATCGAGTAGAAGATAAGCTAAAAGTCACTTATGCCAAGAGCCCAGTTTATCATTATTCATTTATCAAAAGACAAGACGAGGGAACGGATAGAATGGCACTTTATAAGACTATTAGATATCTGAATGATTTTGACCAAAAAGGATTGAATGAGTTTTCTAGGGAAGAATTATCTGCCCATATAAAAAGAGAATCAGAAAAGGGTAAGGTATTGAAGAAATTCGAGGGCAAACACCCACAAGAATTGGAAGAGATATTATGAACACAACCAAACAGATAAAAGAGGCAACAAAGAGATTAGGCATTTGGAAAGACAAAAGAGAAAAGTCAGATTTTGGTGATGCTGTTAGGACTGCGCTCAAATCATTCAAATTTTTAAGATGGGTAATGCAACAACCTGATTTTGAATTATTGAATAGTTATTTTTTAAAAGACAAGCTAAAAGAAATTATGGAGGAATAAATGGCGATCGACGGAATCCTCGTAACTGTTTCATTTGGGATCGGGAATATAATTATGAAAACGCCTATGCTATTGGCTCTGAGGCGGCTTTATCCCAAAGCAATAATAGATATATGGTGTTGTCATGCGACTGGGCATGAAGTGCTTATAGGCCTTAGAGAGCATTGGTATCAGCCTGAGCCTTTATTCAACATATTTAAAAGAAGCGATGACATGGGCGGCCACAATATAGCCATTATTACAGAGCCCAGGGATGATACATTCAGAAGAAGCGCAATGGCTATAAAATACATTGAGCATACAAAAGAGAAGTTAGATCTATTCGGTGATAGGCATGAGGTTGAGGTTAATATGGACTTGGTTAGGCAGTTAGGGTATAAGGGGCCTACACCGGCAACAAGAGTTTATATTTCAAGTGAAACACAGCAAAAAGTAGATCATATGATTTTTCGTCATAATTTCCCTAGATATAAAGCGGTAGTTGCAATCCACAATGGAAGCCTTAATACGGATTTTTGGGCTTTAAAAAGATGGAACGAAGATAAAGTTATAGAATTAATTGCCAGATTCAAGAAAGAGAATATTTTGCCCATTCTAATTGGAAAAGGTGAAGATTGGACACTCCCTTTAAAGGGCTCTTTAAATTATGTTGATCAGTTTAATGTAAAAGAGACCGCGGCCTTACTTGCCAGGTGTAGTTTGTTAGTGTCTACTGATTCAGGTCCTGCTCACCTTGCTGATGCGGTGGGAACGCCAACTCTTACGCTATTTGGGCCCACTTATCCCACAAAAAATGTTCCATACAACCAAGGCAGGTTTATCAGTGCCTGCTTAAAATGTCAGCCATGCTACTGGACAGAAAGAATGGAGAAGTGCGCGAAATCCCTTTGCATGGAAAAAATAACCGTTGATATGGTAATGGATAAGATCAATGAAAAAATCTAAAAAGAAACGCAAGCCCAAGGAAGAATACCATGATAATATTATCACTAAAGTTTGGCGGCACGATTGGGTGGTGAAGAGATGAAAAAATATCAGATTATATATGCTGATCCACCATGGCATTATCATAATTACGCAGATAATACAGCAAGCCGATGGGTTGGCAACAAATACAAGGTGATGGTTAAAAAGGACATTTTAGATCTCCCTGTTCAATCTATAGCAGATGATAATTGCGTATTGTTTTTATGGGTAACGCCTCCTTGTTTAGAAGAAGGACTTGAAACTATGAAAGCATGGGGGTTTAAGTATAAAACAAAAGGTTTTTGTTGGATAAAGAAAAATAAAAAAGCAGATAGTCTTTTCTGGGGCATGGGGTATTGGACTCGAAGCAATTCAGAAGATTGCTTAATTGGAGTTAAAGGCAGGTCAAAAAGGATAGATGCAGGAGTCCATCAAGTGCTACATGAGAGGTGGGAGGCGCATAGCAAAAAACCAGCTATCGCCAGGGATAGGATTGTTAGATTAATGGGCGACCTGCCTCGCATAGAACTATTTGCAAGAGAGAAAACACCTGGATGGACATCCATAGGCCATGATATTAGCGGAAAAGACATAAGAGAAGAATTGAGGGATTTATGAAACTTCTTCAATGGTATCGCAGAATAAAATTACGCCGAAAACTAAAGATAACAATAAAAATGCTGAAAGTATTAGATGTTCTTATGGCGCAGTCTGGTTATTCAAGACAGCAACGCCGCGCCCTTTGGAGAACAGTAGCGAAGTCCCAAAATAATATTATTCAATATTTAGAAAATATGGCAGGAGAGAAGAAATGAAACTGATTTTGGGCGACAGTGAAGAAAAAATTAAAGAACTAAAAGAAAATTCGGTAGATGCTGGAATAACCGACCCCCCTTATGGGTGGTCATTTATGGGCAAGAAGTGGGATTATGATGTTCCCTCTGTTGATACTTGGAAAGAATGTTTTAGAGTCTTAAAGCCCGGCGGTCATATATTAGTAGCCTGCGGAACAAGGACTCAACATAGAATGTGTGTAAATATAGAGGATGCAGGGTTTGAGATAAGGGATATAGTTGCGTGGGTATATGGTTCGGGGTTTCCTAAAAGCTTGAATATAGGTAAGGCAGTTGATAAGTTACAGGGTAACGATAGAGAGGTAACTGGGATAGACCCAAGTTCAGCACCAGATTTACGAGATGTTGGTGCTATGAGTAAAGAAGCGATAGGAATAGATAAATTATCCTGTGGACAAAATCCAAGACCAGCAGAAAGAAAAGAAATAGAAGTTACAAAAGGCTCATCACCCTACGAGGGTTGGGGAACTGCCCTTAAACCCGCTATGGAGTTATGGACTTTAGCAAGGAAACCATTGGGACAAGAAGAACTTGACATTAGTAAGAACATTTGCTATAATATAATCAAGAAAGGTTTTATAAATAAAGGAGATAAAATATTATGGCGAATAAAGAATGTAAAAAATGTGGAGAAGTTAAAGACGAAGCTTTGTTCCACCCAAACCCAACAGCAAAAAATGGTGGTAATATCTGCCGAAGTTGTAGAAATGAAAGAGAACAAAAGCGTAGGCAAAAAAATCCAGAAGCTTATAGAGAGTATATGCGTAAATGGCGAGAAGGACATATTGAACGAGCAAGATGGACAAGCAAAAAATACTACGGGACAAATAAAGAAAGGATATCACAATATTGGAAAGCATACCAAAGAAAAAGAAAAGAAGAATGTATCAAGCAATATGGAGGAAAATGTGAGTGCTGTGGGGAAACAAAATTTGAGTTCCTTACCATTGACCACAAATATGGCGGAGGAAGGCAGCATAGGAAATCAATCAAAAACTCAAATATCTATGTCTTCCTCAAAAAAGCAGGATACCCAAAAAAAGAATATAGATTGCTCTGTTGCAACTGCAACTTCTCAATGGGTATGTATGGATATTGCCCGCACAATAAAAATTAGCTTTGAGGGAAAAGAATATGACTTTGACCAGTTAATAGATGGTTCTTTTGTTTGGAATGAAAATCTTGAACCATATAGGAAATCTTGCAAACTTACTGTAGCCGAGAATGTCCTTAAATGGGGAACTGGTGGGATAAATATAGATGGGTGTAGGGTTGAGCATAATGAACCAGAAAAAATCACAAATAGAAAACAACGAAGTGCGGGGTGGAATCCAGATACTTGTGGATTTGATAGCACAAAAAATAACACAGCAAGTGCTAATCCTCAAGGTCGCTTCCCAGCTAACCTAATCCACGATGGAAGTGATGAGGTAGTAGATTTGTTTCCTGATACGAAACAGGGTAAGGCGAGCGGCTACAACTTTGAAAAAGGAAATCAAGATAATCCATCAAGAAATGTAACTAACATAAAAAGTGGTGTTCATTTTGCTGACTCTGGCTCTGCTGCAAGATTTTTCTACTGTGCTAAAGCCTCAAAGAAAGAACGGAATAAAGGGTGCGAGGGGTTGGAGAATGAAAAATTTACTGCTGGTAACTATTCGCAAAGTCCTATTTGTAAAACCTGTGATAAAACACTAAATGGAACAAACGACCACACCAAATGTTCAGGAGAAGTTTATTATAGGGAAATGGAAAGCAAAAATACTAAGAACCACCACCCAACCGTTAAACCCATAACCCTTATGAGATACCTATGTAGATTAATAACCCCCAACGGTGGAACTATTCTTGACCCTTATATGGGTTCAGGCTCTACTGGTATAGCAGCAAAGCAAGAAGGCTTTGATTTTATAGGAATAGAGAAAAAACCTGAATATTTAGAGATAGCAAAAAAACGCATTGAGGCAACACAAGAGAGGTTATTTTAATGAAGGCAATCTTCCGCGGAAAAGCCAATAATGGTAGGCCCTTAATGGGCTCTGATTACACAAAATTTTTGCATACTCTTGAAGGTTGCGACATAGATGTCACCACTGAGAAGCATAGGGAAAAAAGAAGTATAAATCAAAATAAGTATTATTGGGGCGTTGTGATAGAATTACTTTGCCATGGCGAAGATGGTAAGGGAGGCACAGGTTATTCAACAGATGAGATGCATGAGCTTGTTCGAGGAAAATTTCTGGCGGAGGAAAAGAAAGTTGGTAAAGATATAATCCACTATTCAAGAAGCACAACATCTTTAAAAACAAATGAATTTGAGACGCTGATGACAAAGATAAGGGAATGGGCCAGCGCGGAGCTGGAGATTTTTATTCCTCTTCCAAATGAGGTCGAGGTATAACATAGGAGACGGCGTTATGAAAAAGAAAATTAAGCAGTATGTATTTGTAGCAGATGCGTTTGGAGAGATACCGGTATGGAGTTTGCAGCACCCAAAGAAGGAAGCGAAAGAAGCTTATTTATTAACCGCAGTCCCCAATTTGAAAAATATCAAGGGCGCAAAGCAGAGAGATCTATTCAGAAAACTTAATGATTATTTTGGCTATGCTGATATTTATGTTACCGGTGAGATTACTTATAAATATGACCAAGAAAGAGAGGCCAATATAATCACCGATATTAAGATAGAAGAAATTTTAATGTTTCCTGACTTATAAAGGAGAAATATGTCTATTCACAGAAAAGGGGAATGTAAAAAGTGCGGTCTTTGTTGTAGTTATTTTATTATTTTAGCTGGTGCTGTAAGCAGTTTCATAGAGGCCCGTAAAAAATATGGTCTTGAATTAATTCTTAACAAAGATGGTAAGACGTTCCATTGTAATATGTTAGATGAAAAGACAAAACTATGCAAGATACACAAAAATCGCCCAAACGCATGCCGGAACGCCCCTGTTAAGGCTTATCCTGATGAGTGGGGGTGTGGGTATAGGTTTGTTACTATAAACAATAAGAAAAAAGATACTGCCCAGACAAAGAAAGCTATCAATTACTTTAAGGGTTTACCAAAGAAAATGGAGGGCGATCCTGATGCCTAAAGCAACCAATATAAGAGAAATAAACATAGGCACTATAGATGTAAAGAAAACAATAGGTGAAGTGACTAATCGGGAGATCCTTGTCCTTACTGGTGTAATCGCAACAAGGCACATAGCGGCAATGTTAGGGTGTTCTCCCCAAAATATACACATTAGGCTGAAAAGGGCCAAGTCAGAGGAACAGGAAGACGCGTCAGTTGAAATTAAGTCAAAACAAATAGTTGTTGCGCTAAAAGATATAGTTGCCTCTGATAGAAGTCTCGCTAAAGGATTACCAAAAGAGAGCAAGGAAACAATAGGCGCTCTTTTAGGTGCTTGTGCTAACATATTAGATGATTTGGTAAAAGACCCAGACATTACCAAGAAGATGTATCTTGATGTTGCTAAGGTTATTATGCAGTTGGCAAAAACAAAGGTGGAGATATTTGAGCATTACCGCAGAGTAGTCGGGGTAAGGGAGTTCCGCCGGATAGTAGTAAACGAAATTAGAAAATTAGAGCCGAAAGCTGCTGATAGAATTGCTACCGCATTACAGAATGACGAAAGGTTAAAGTGGATGTTGTGATATACTTGTCAAGTGATATCCATTACAAACAAGGCATTTATAAACACGAACAGGATAACCGCACGCAATCTTATTATTATCCCTGATTCCATTCATGGCCCTTATAGCTTTCTTCCTTGTTCTATATATTGTCTTGCGTCCGCATTTCACAACAACCCCTCATCAAATTTAGGAGTAGAAGGCTTTGGCGCGGTCTTAATTGTTGTTGCTTTTCTTTTTTTACGCCGTTTCATTGTCTTAGTCTTCTCTGAATCAATCTTCATATTATCTAAAATATTAGTCTTGTCGTAAGATTTTTTAAGATCCTCTTCTGAAGGGAATAGATATTTTGCTGTTGTAGCTATGTCACTATGGCCCAACAATAGCTGGATAGTCTTTAGATCCGCGCCATTGCGTAGGGCATGAGTGGCCCATGTGCGCCTAAAGGTATGAGTTCCCATTCCCTTACCATGCTTGATACCATTAAACTTGCCTTTAAGCCCTGCTCGCCAAAATCTAAAATCTATAATACCGTCAATTCTGTCATCATCTAAGTAATCTCCCTCAAAGTTTATAAATACATTCTTACTACCCCTTGCGTAACGGAGTCTTCTATCAAGGTATATTTCAAGCCAAATAGCAGTATCCCTATCAATATAAACTTTTCTGTCATTTTTAGTTTTGGTATTGCGTATAAGCAAAAATCTATCCTTGATGTTGCAGTCTTGTATTTCAAGGCCTACGAGTTCTTTTCGTCTTATGCCTGTTGCTAAAAATATTCTTATTACGCACTGCCCCCGCAATCTCCTAAAGGCTGGTTTAGTCTTAGATCTGCTTATCTTGCGCAATGCATTCCCATCAATGAGCATAGATCTTATCTCTTCAATAGATAGAATCTTATATGTTTTATGGGTATTTTTAATTTTAAACTTGAGCCTATAAAAAGGACTACGGTCAATTTTTTCCTGATCTTCTAACCAAGTGTAGAATGATTTGATAATCCTTTTTTTCTTGTTGACAGTAGAACCCTGGATCTTATTTTGTAAGTCACTAAAATAAGCAAGGACATCTTTTTGCTCTACTTCTACCAACCCTTTATTTACAAATCCCTTAAACAAAAGAAGTTCTGAAATATACATACTCTTAGTAGAGGTGGCTGTGTGCCTTGTAGCTACTAAAATATCTATATATTCATTTATTAGATTCGACATATTTTACCCCTGTCTGTGTTAATGTTCTGCCTCCTGTGGCAATACGGATAAAGCGCTTTCGCATAAGATATGACTCTATTTCATCTTCAATAGTCTTCTTGTCTATCCCCAGGGCCTTTGTGAGTGTGTTTATACCCGCCTTTTTAGACTCATACAGGAAGTGCAGGTATTCTTTATCATATCCGGATAGACCCTCTTTATCAATGCCCTTTTTATTAAAAAACTCATCTACAAGCTCAACGGTGACTATTTTCTCTTTTGCTATCCTGTAATTTAAGATGTTTTTTGTGAAGTTTATAGCGTGCCTGGCCACGTCCCTGGATCGCTTAGCAATAGCAAGAATAATCTCATGCTTGATGTTTTTGTAACCCAATCGCCCAAGATAATGATTTATAATCTCACATGATTCATCTACTGTATAAGGCACAAGCTGAAAGCTGTGCTGGAACCTCTGCCGGATAGGTGTGAGTATCTTCGCCATATCTGTTGTTGCACCTATCAGCGTAAAGGGAGGAAGATTAAGGCTCAATACCCTATCTGTTTTAGTAGTGTAATCGAACCTAAAATCTTCCATCGCGGAATAAAGCATCTCTGATATTTTCCTCTTAACTGCGTGAACTTCATCAATAAAGAGTATATTCTGCTTATCAGGCTTAAACTGCTTAAAAATATTCATCAGCTCTTCTTTGTTTTCAAGCTGTCCTCCGGCTGTTAAGATAAGATTTGCGTCAAGCTCTTTAGCAATAAGATAAGAGAGGGTAGTTTTCCCAAGACCTGCACTCCCCCAAAAAATAGTATGTGGGAAGAAAGTATTTTTTATCTTGCAGGCCTTAATTGATGATTTAAGTATCTCCTTTGTGCTTTCTTGCCCTATATAATCATCAAAAGTATCAGGCCTGGCAACAGTAACCTGGTAACAAGCAGGCCTATGCAGAAACTCCTCCAATTCCTTGATCTCCTGCTGCTCTGTAAATTCATTGCGTATCTTTTTCTTAAAGATGCGCTCTTCTTCTCTTTGTATTATCTCTTCAGGAGTGTCACGCTCAATCTTAACACTATTACCGCGCTTTCCCAAAAGACCATCAATAAAACCTTCAACAATAGACATAGGTTATTTCTCCTCTGTCTTTGCTATGGCTTGTTGTATTCTTTTTAAGCATTTCCAAGCTATCTTTTCATTTGGTTCATCATTATCTGCTACATTTACAGAGTGCCATTTATTTACTTCAACCTCTGCTTCTTTCAACGCCTCAACTAACCCATCATAATTATTAACACAATGGATTATGCGTTTTGCGTTGGCTAAAGTTAAGTTCTTATCTACACAAATTTCTTTATCTTTATCATTTATTACAGCATAGCCAAGAGAATGACTATGCTCCATTCCCATATCCCTTCTTTTCTCTACTACTTTCCACTTCTCTTTTATATAACTCATAAATCCCCCTTTCACCTGTTCCATCTGATTATCATTTCCCCATTACGTCGCAGCATACTATACCGGATCGCCCATAACTCTTTGTTTTTCTTACGCATAAACCTGCTTATAGGTTCCCTGTAATGCTCTGCTAGTAATCGGGCTAAGTCGTATTTTGACATTCAGTGTTGCACTATTGTTAATTCTGCATCTTGTGTAATATCTCCATCAATTCTGATAACATACTTTGTTTTGTCGTTTATAACTCCTTCCTTGTGTCCATCAGCACATTCGACAAAAGTATCAAAAAGATATTCTGCCCCACCATCTGTTTTGTGATAAAACAACTGAATTTTTCCCATTTTATTTTCTCCCTTCTCTGCATTGTCTGGGCGATTAAACTATTTTACAAAAAGCGCTCCTAAGCCTATTTATAGAAAGCCCCCTTGAGCGCGCTTTAGGCCTCATAAGAAAACAATCGCCATCGCTACTTATAAAAGGCTTATATGTTTCATCTATTTTAGAAGTTAGCCAATCACAAGACATCGATGCGTTGACTAATAACTTCTTTTTTGTCCCAAAAGATTTTTTTACTATATCAGCAGTAAGCTCAAGCCATCCGGCAGCAAGCATTTTTTGCTTATATGTTTCCTTTTCTACTTCTCTTGCTCTCTGATTATTAAGATACCAAGCTGTTCCGATAGCCTGATCCTCAATAAAGGATAATTCTACGTCTCCAACCAATAAAGGCATACATTTATATTTCATGCAATCTTGTTTTTTATACTCCTTCGTTTGGAAGATGTGATCCAATTCTTTCAAATTATCTTTTATCCAGTCCCAACCGTTGCAACCATTATTGTTATAGCCATTCTTTATGGCCTGTTGAGCAAATTCCTTAACTTTCATATCGCTTGCCCCTCTCTGCCTTGTCAGGCGGTTACATATCTTACTGTATTATCAGGAATGCTCGTTGCATTAAAGTTTAAAGGAATAGTAATTTTTTTAGCATACCTTATTATTCCGCCGGCTCTTACTAAGATCCTGGCAAGTTTTATATTAAACTCATAAGAGCAAGAATATTCTCCCTTGCCTGTTCTCTTTTGTAATTGATAGGTTTTAACACCGTTTTTATATTTAGTCTCTTTGATGTGATAACCCTCTTTTATCGTTTCTAACATTCTATTATAATGCGTCATGCCCCTTGCCCCCTCTCTTTATACTTTATTAAATAGTCTTTTGTCTCTTTTGGCAGCTTATCATCATTGACAAGATGCCCGATCCCCCAGTTATAACATATCAAAATATTATCTATTGTAACCGGACGCCCATAATACCTCAACATCTGCGGAATACGATTGTTTAAGTACCAAAAAGCAACTTCATAGCAATTCCCCTGATTAAACATATCTTTTAGAGTGTATTGTGTATTATTGTAATTATTGTAGTCTGCAAGGCATATAGGCGTCACTTGCCAAGCGCCGGTTGCCTTACTACCTGGATTATAAGCCAAAGGATC
>Ga0222666_1000865_pt1 | contig 13073 bp, 6 predicted proteins | sample AntAcemetagen655_FD_181710 | JGI IMG/M metagenome (GOLD analysis project Ga0222666, IMG submission 181710) | Saline water microbial communities from Ace Lake, Antarctica - #655 | ecosystem: Environmental > Aquatic > Non-marine Saline and Alkaline > Saline | place: Antarctica: Ace Lake | collected...
CCGCACAGTTGAATCGTTCTCTATATGCGGGGATTTCAATAATCGGTGGTCTTTCCTTACCCTGAATTTTGTAGATATCGGGTTGACAACTGTCTTTGATTATATTGTACTGTATCATTTGGGTGCGGCTCTTTTGCGACATGCCTGACAACAGTTTTTGGTAGTCATACTATCCCTCATTTCCCGTCAGTATTACTTGATTACTTTAAAATGGCCTCGTTTGGATGAAAATTGTGGAAGCTTTGTGGGTGGAACTTCACTGTTTTGATAAAGAGCCTGATGATTCCGTTTGTGTTCACAGGCTTCATGGAAATCCCAGTACTCTTCAAAATCGTTACTGCTTCGTAGGGCACGCAGGCGCAGCACTGCTTCGGCACTGGTCAGCCTCCATTTGGCACCGGTTATATCCATACGATCCTTAACAAGATGACGACATGCTCCCTCAATGACCCCGGTGGCAATGGGGAATCCCAGGTCAAGGTAGTGATGATATTTAAGGTAAGGTGCTTTATTCTTGAGATAAGTTGCACAAGTATCCACGGGTTTACGTTGCTTGTCAGTGAATTTTTTGAGTGTGGCACTTCTACGCATTCCGCCTGCCATCAACCCGGCTTTGCCTTCAAGTATTTTAAGCAATCGATACTGAACCCATTTTTCAAGTTCCGGGCCGGATTTAGGATAAAATACTCTGCCAGCTTTCCACAGATATTCAATGACATGGATAATATCTACAATGATCGTAAGGTCTACCCCTTGTTTTTTTGCCATACGCCCGAGAATTCGAAGCTGTTGATTTTCACCGTCCACCAGGGCAACCCAATGCTTCTCCTGCCTGGGGTCACGATGGGAGGCCTCTGAAAAGGCAGATTCAATGACCTGTTCGGCTGATTTCTCAAGGCTTGCCCATACACGCTTTTGTTCCGGACGTGGGCTTTTTTCTGTTTGTGTTTTGTTGTTTCCCGGAAGTAGATCTTGAGGCGTACGTTTAAAAGTATCTATGGTATAAACAGCTGCCACGGTTGCCATGCGCTTGGCATTTTTCTTTTCTCCCTTGGACAGTCGAGTTTCCATCTGAGGCCTTCGTTTTTTGGCAGCTTTACGAGTTTGTTCCCTGAGGTCCTGCTCATGCATCACCACCCCTTTGCCATCGGCGGTCATCACCAGGATCGGTCCAGTGGTTTTTTCACATGTCGGAGTGTATTGCCGTGTTTCATAAAATGCATCAAAATCCCTGGCTGCTCGCTGTGCCAGCTCTTCTACCTGACGTTTGGGAACATGGGCACCCGTGGTTTTGTCGATGGTTGCTAATGTCTCGTCAAAAGAGCACTTTGCTGCATTTTCAGCCACACGACGGCGAAGTTCAAGGGAATAACGCTCAGAAGGAAGGTTCAGCTGAGCATCCAATGGATGAAGGCTTGCCACACCCTCGTTCCCATATCCGGCACGGCTTGTCGATACCGTGCCAAACACGGTTTCGATTTTTCGATCATGGGGCCTCACATTAGGCCGATCAATTCCATCGGAACCACAGACTGCCTGTTCACAACAACTGGGGCTGAGCTTGTTCAGATGTTCCTGAAGCAGGATGCGCATCAATTCCCGCCCACGTTTTTCAAGTTCCCGTTCCAAACCGCTGAGTTCCATTGAATGATTCTCCTTAGAATCAAGAAAATTGATAATACCATCATAGTATTCGCGCCCCTGATCAGTGGCATGGTGATAGGGATGCTCCACAACAGAGAGGGTAAGAGTAGTGTTTAAACTCATTTGCCCCCCTCCCTGAGCCGATGAACAGCATTTTTTACCAGCGGATATACCAGTATGGTTTTCACCTGGGCGCCATGGCGTTTATTGTCCCTGTCCATTCGCCCACGACCGGTGGTCTTTCCCAATTCGGTCCAGTTGGATGCCCGATAACATCCACCGTGAAATCGCTCCTGGTCCACCAGTGTTTCCACCAGCAGTGGCTTAAGGCCATATTGCCGCTCCCAATCACCCCTCAGTTCCCGAAGGGTACACGAGAGTATCATGCTCGCTAAATTTTGAATGCGTGCCAGTACCAGAAACCGACTGTTGTTCACCACTTGTTGTAACGCAACTTTACGCCTTTCTTCTGTCCAACCGATCCATTCATCCCGGGCACGCATGCGCCAGGCAGGGCTTGAGAATTGAACACAACCCACCACCTCTCGATGGGGCCGGTTTACATAAACCAAGTACTGTATCCTCGCCCCATAGGGCATAGCATATCCCAGATAGTGATAGCGACCGATGAGTTCCTTGAACAGATTCCTCTGGTCTCGATTTTGAACCCGCTGTATCTCAAGGGGGGTGAACTCTTCCACGCTGCCATTAAGGCGACTGTCCGGTTGCATCAATGGCATCTCAGGGACAATCTTTTGGGGGCCGGTTTTACCTTTTCGTTTTTTCTCCGGAAGGATCAGCGCCCCCTTGGATTCCAAAAGTTCCAAAAAATCGCTGCATTCTCGGGCTTTCAGCCGGTCATTGGGCCGTTTCCATTCCAGCAGTTCACATACGGTGTGCGCTAATTCTCGTCGGCTGATGCCACCGCAAGTATCAACAACTTCCTGGATCAATGAAATCTCTTTGCCAGTAAATTCTCGTCCACAAAACGTTTGTTGCCTTATTCTCAGCATGTCATCTACCTCCCTCTATCCTTCCATAACGGAAATATGACTTGCTGTCCAGTAAAAAATTAATACTACCGGATGTACTGCATCATGCAGCCTGGTGGTGAGTAATTTTTAAAACTAAGGTCAGATAGCCCCTGGCAGCTCGATTATCTTTCCAGAAAGTCGCATGAAATCAATGCTGGTAATGCTGACCACCTCTATTTTCGGTAACTTTAACTTGTTTCATAAGAGCCGCACCCTAAAGATAGGGTGCGGCTCTTTTGCGACATCGCCTGACAACAATTTCCAGTAGTCATAATATTCCTCGTTTTCCGTCAGAGTTACTTGATTACTCTGAGATGGCCTCGTTTGGATGAAGATTGTGGAAGCTTTGTGGGCGGAACTTCACTGTTTTGATAAAGAGCCTGATGATTCCGTTTGTGTTCACAGGCTTCATGGAAATCCCAGTATTCTTCAAAATCGTTACTGCTTCGTAGGGCACGCAGGCGCAGCACTGCTTCGGCACTGGTCAGCCTCCATTTGGCACCGGTTATATCCATACGATCCTTAACAAGATGACGACATGCTCCTTCAATAACCCCGGTGGCAATGGGGAATCCCAGGTCAAGGTAGTGATGATATTTAAGGTAAGGTGCTTTATTCTTGAGATAAGTTGCACAAGTATCCACGGGTTTACGTTGCTTGTCAGTGAATTTTTTCAATGTGGCACTTCTACGCATTCCGCCTGCCATCAACCCGGCTTTGCCTTCAAGTATTTTAAGCAATCGATGCTGAACCCATTCTTCAAGTTCCGGGCCGGATTTAGGATAAAATACTCTGCCAGCTTTCCACAGATATTCAATGACATGAATAATATCAACGATGATCGTGAGATCCACTCCTTGTTTTTTGGCCATACGTCCCAGAATTCGCAGTTGTTGATTCTCACCGTCCACCAGGGCAACCCAATGTTTTTTCTGCCTTGGATCACGATGGGATGCCTCTGAAAAGGCCGACTCAATGACCTGCTCTGCTGATTTCTCAAGGCTTGCCCATACACGCTTTTGTTCCGGACGTGGGCTTTTTTCTTTTTGTGTTTTGTTGTTTCCCGGAAGTAGATCTTGAGGCGTACGTTTAAAAGTATCTATGGTATAAACAGCTGCCACGGTTGCCATGCGCTTGGCATTTTTCTTTTCTCCCTTGGACAGTCGAGTTTCCATCTGAGGCCTTCGTTTTTTGGCAGCTTTACGAGTTTGTTCCCTGAGGTCCTGCTCATGCATCACCACCCCTTTGCCATCGGCGGTCATCACCAGGATCGGTCCAGTGGTTTTTTCACATGTCGGAGTGTATTGCCGTGTTTCATAAAATGCATCAAAATCCCTGGCTGCTCGCTGTGCCAGCTCTTCTACCTGACGTTTGGGAACATGGGCACCCGTGGTTTTGTCGATGGTTGCTAATGTCTCGTCAAAAGAGCACTTTGCTGCATTTTCAGCCACACGACGGCGAAGTTCAAGGGAATAACGCTCAGAAGGAAGGTTCAGCTGAGCATCCAATGGATGAAGGCTTGCCACACCCTCGTTCCCATATCCGGCACGGCTTGTCGATACCGTGCCAAACACGGTTTCGATTTTTCGATCATGGGGCCTCACATTAGGCCGATCAATTCCATCGGAACCACAGACTGCCTGTTCACAACAACTGGGGCTGAGCTTGTTCAGATGTTCCTGAAGCAGGATGCGCATCAATTCCCGCCCACGTTTTTCAAGTTCCCGTTCCAAACCGCTGAGTTCCATTGAATGATTCTCCTTAGAATCAAGAAAATTGATAATACCATCATAGTATTCGCGCCCCTGATCAGTGGCATGGTGATAGGGATGCTCCACAACAGAGAGGGTAAGAGTAGTGTTTAAACTCATTTGCCCCCCTCCCTGAGCCGATGAACAGCATTTTTTACCAGCGGATATACCAGTATGGTTTTCACCTGGGCGCCATGGCGTTTATTGTCCCTGTCCATTCGCCCACGACCGGTGGTCTTTCCCAATTCGGTCCAGTTGGATGCCCGATAACATCCACCGTGAAATCGCTCCTGGTCCACCAGTGTTTCCACCAGCAGTGGCTTAAGGCCATATTGCCGCTCCCAATCACCCCTCAGTTCCCGAAGGGTACACGAGAGTATCATGCTCGCTAAATTTTGAATGCGTGCCAGTACCAGAAACCGACTGTTGTTCACCACTTGTTGTAACGCAACTTTACGCCTTTCTTCTGTCCAACCGATCCATTCATCCCGGGCACGCATGCGCCAGGCAGGGCTTGAGAATTGAACACAACCCACCACCTCTCGATGGGGCCGGTTTACATAAACCAAGTACTGTATCCTCGCCCCATAGGGCATAGCATATCCCAGATAGTGATAGCGACCGATGAGTTCCTTGAACAGATTCCTCTGGTCTCGATTTTGAACCCGCTGTATCTCAAGGGGGGTGAACTCTTCCACGCTGCCATTAAGGCGACTGTCCGGTTGCATCAATGGCATCTCAGGGACAATCTTTTGGGGGCCGGTTTTACCTTTTCGTTTTTTCTCCGGAAGGATCAGCGCCCCCTTGGATTCCAAAAGTTCCAAAAAATCGCTGCATTCTCGGGCTTTCAGCCGGTCATTGGGCCGTTTCCATTCCAGCAGTTCGCATACTGTGTGCGCCAGCTCTCGTCGGCTGATACCGTTACATGTGCCGACTATTTCCTGGATTAATAATATCTCTTCACCAGTAAACTCTCTACCACAAAATATTTGTTGCTTTATGGTTTGCATGTCATCTACCTCCCGCTATTTTTTCTATAACGGAAATATGACTCGCTGTCCAGTAAAAAATAGGCTCAGCCGGGACTAATGTGATAATATCGCAGCCTATTGATCATTTATTCGTTGTTTTACAAATAGTTATGCAAAAATAAAAAAATAATGCTATCGAAATCCGTTTTATCATATAGCCTTATGATGAGTATTTTTAAAACAATCAGATAAGATATCCCTCGGCAGCTGGATTATCTTGCCGAAAAGTAGCGTAAAGCCAATGCTGATAATGCTGAACACCTCTATTTGCAGTAGTTTTAACTTGTTTTATAAGAGCCGCACCCTTTTAATATACCAACCAATTCCGGGCCTTTTCTGATAGGAACAACAATGCCCAAGACATATCCGTCAACGCTGTCATCATACCCGCGGTCATCGAAAAACACCGCCCCCTCTCCATTATTATAAGCCCCTGTCCACCAGTATTTATGCCCATGTGCAAGAGTTGACAGCCTTGAAGTTGATGCAACCAAAGCACCAAATTTATTGGTAAGGAAAATTTCCCCGTACTCGTCCTTGAGGATTGTCTGCTGGTTTTTTAAAAAGTGTGATACGCTATTATCAGTGAATTTTAGAATAAATTCGTCAGCAGGATCTTTTGTCGATTTCCATTTGTCATTGAAAATTTTTATCGATTCTTTTCTTTTTTCATCCGACAGGTTGTCATAGAAAAAATTGCTCGTCTCCAAACTTTTTTTGATGATGGGTGTATTCGCCAGCGTCAGGGCCGTTTTCACTTTTTCATGAAGAAGCTGATCAATGTCGGCTGAAACCTTATCAGCAATGGATTTGGTGTAAATAAGCTGTGCTTTTATATTCGAGCTATAGCTAAGTTTGGATATCGTAATTGAGGATAGAATCAATACGATTATACCGGTTATCAAAATAGCTAATGAAAGTTTATTTGAAAACTTCATTACTACGACCTCCATCAGGGTTCAAGAAAGTAAGTTTAACAATCGAAGTATTCCAAAAATGTTGCTTGTTATTCGGCAATTGTTAGGACTCCAGCATCTTTGCATTCGTGTACCAAGTAACTGGTCAAGAAAAAATTACGATTTATTCCTGTATCATGAAATTTTCTCGGTTATCAGTTTTTACCCTTCGGATAATTATCCTTGAATTCCGGAAAACACGTTCCTCGTTTCTTGGTCCTCGTTGGTTTTTTTCAATATTCAGTCCCTATCCCCCAGTGCCGCCCTGACCTTGACGGCCAGGTCTTTTTTCGAGAAAGACTTTTGAATGAAATTGACTCCCTCTTCCAGAACACCGTGACGGGCGATGGCATCGGCCGTATATCCGGACATGAACAGGCATTTGAGGCCCGGGTAAAGGGATTTCAACTGTTCTGCCAGGTCACGCCCGTTCAATTCGGGCATGACCACATCGGTAACGAGCAGGTGAATCTTGCCGGCGTGTTCCTCGGCCAGGCCCATGGCCTCGCCCGGTGTATTTGCGATCAACACAGTGTAGCCCAGCCCATCGAGAATTTTTTTGGCAAGTTTCAGGATCGAGAGGTCGTCTTCCACCAGCAGAATCGTCTCTCCCTGGCCTTGGGGGATTTTCGCTGTGATTTCCACCTGGCATTCGTCTACTTTTCCCTCATGCCGAGGCAGGTAGATCTTGATGGTCGTCCCTTTGCCCGGTTCGCTGTAAACGTTAATGAACCCGTTGTTCTGCTTGACGATGCCGTAGACCGTGGCCAGCCCCAGGCCGGTGCCCTTATCCACACCCTTTGTGGTGAAAAACGGTTCGAAAATATTGTCAAGTATTTCCTTATCCATTCCGCAGCCGTTGTCACTCACGTCCAGCTCAACAAACTCGCCGGGAACAAAACCGATGTGATCGGCACAGTAGGCGGTGTCAAAAACAACCATGCCTGTTTCAATGGTGATCTTGCCCACATCTTCGATAGCGTCACGGGCGTTGACACACAGATTGGCCAGGATCTGATCGATCTGGGAGGGGTCCATCTTCACGGGCCACAGGCTCGTCCCCGGTAACCAGGCAAAATCGATATTCTCGCCAATGAGGCGTTGGAGCATTTTAAGCATACCTTCTACATTCTTGTTCAAGTCGAGCACCTTGGGTTGAATGGTCTGCTTGCGGGCAAAGGCCAGCAATTGCCGGGTAATGACGGTTGCACGGTTTGCGGCTTTGAGGACTTCACCCAGATCGTCTCGCAGCGGCCCGGTCGAGTCCACATCATCTATCGCCATTTCAGTAAAACCAATGATCACGCTGAGCGCATTGTTGTAATCATGGGCCACGCCACCTGTCAGCAGCCCCACGGATTCCATTTTCTGGGCCTGTTGAAATTTTATTTCTGCTGCTATCCGCTCTTTTTCCATCTTTTTTATTTCAAAAATATCCCGAAAAATCGAAAGCTTCGATGTCGGCGCATCGGAATGGGCAACAGGTGAACAGTTAATAAAATAATAACGGCCTGTTTCTGGGTCGTAACGCTCATATGTTTTATTTTTTCCTTGCGAAATTTGATCAAATGCACACCATGAACATTTTTCATCCTCGTCATAAATAGTTTTATAACAAATCTCGCCGGTGACATCACGGCCGATTTTTTCGATCATTGCCGAGTTCATATATTCGATACGAAAATCGTGCGAGCAGATATAGGCCGGGTCGGTCATGGCCTCCATCATGCTGCGGTATTTTGCCTCGCTTGCGTGCAACGCATCTTCTGCTCGCTTGCGATCGGTGATATCCGTAATCAATGCAAAGGAGCCCAGTACCTCGCCCGATTCAGCCCTGATTGTTGTCGCATTAAAATATGTGTGCAAGTCTTCACCGTTCCTTTTTTTCAGGACAATTTCATAACTTCGATGTTCTGTGTCAGATATTTTTGACGTTTGCTCAATAAAAACCTTTCGGTTCTCATCATCCACGAAGTCAAAAGGTGTCTTGCCAAGAAGCTCATCTTGACTGTAACCAAGCATTTTGCAAAGAGCTGCGTTAACTTCGATGGTTTTGACTTCAGGATTTAACATCCAGCAGCCTTCCGATGTAGTTTCCAGAAAAGTTCGGTATTTATTCTCGCTCTCCCGCAGCGCCTCCTCTGCCTGCTTGCGCTCGGTGATATCCACATGTAATCCCACCGCGCGGTGCGATACGTCGTTTTCGTCCAGGTCATAGCTCTTGCCTCTGCCGGAGATCCATCTCCAGGAGCCGTCCTTACATTTCAGCCGAAATTCAGATTCGTAAGGTTCTGCATTTTCGACATGTTTTTGAATTTGAGGCACAATGGTTTCCCTGTCTTCGGGATGCATTAGGTTTATCCATGTCTCCAATACCATCGGGAACTCTTCGTTTTCATAGCCAAGCATTGTGTAATAGCGCGGGCTAAAAAACACTTCATTTGTATCAATATTCCAGTCCCAGAAACCATGCTCGCCTGCATCCATGGCAAGCTCCAATCGCTCGTTGGTGACTCGCAACCGTTCCTCATTTACCCACAGCGCTTCCTCGGAACGCCTGCGTTCGGTGATGTTGTCAAAAACCGTAACAAGCTCTCCGGTAGGCAGACGGTACACAAAATTCTCATACCACTTTTGTAGCTGCTCGTCCTGGTATTGCTTGGCGGGGAAGTGCTCTGATACCCCTGTTTTCCAGACTCGTCGGAAGACATCCAGGAGTCCGAATTCCTCGATGCCCGAACGGACCTCATAAATCGATTTGCCGACAAGGTTTTCCCTGTGATCGCCGTCCAAGCGCTCGCCCGCTTTATTGAAGTCCTTGAAAATGAAATCGTTTCCATTGTCACGGACTTCATATATCGCTACACCGCTGCTGATATTGTCAAATAACTCACGGTAGCGAACCTCGCTCTCCCGCAGCGTTTTCTCTGCCTGCTTGGATCTGGAGATATCCACCATTTGTATTATAAGACCGTCCTTGAAGAACGATGTATAGAAATCAACCGTTCTTATAGACCCATCTTTACGGGTTATCGTAAACTCAGTGCAGTCCTGTTTTTCTCCTCTTAGAGCCTGCTGGATGTTATTCGATACGAAATCCCGATATTCCTTATCAGGATATAACTTATTCGACCAATCTATAACGTCACTTATTTCAGATCTTCTATATCCTATTAACTCCTCCAACACTTCATTAAAGGATATAATTGAACCGTCTGAACCACCAATTACTGTTGGAATAAGGCTTTGACTTATCGCTTCAGATAATTGTCCCTCTGAAAAGTTGAGTTGAGCAACTTCATTCTCCAACTCTTTAACCTTTTGTTCCAATTCTTCATAGGTTGGTTTTCTGGGCATTTTTAACACCTTTTATGGGGAATGATATGTTTCATAAGCTTATGCATACTTATACTATCCTTGAGTCCTGCCACATTCATGCATACTCGCTGTATCCTTGAGTTTCTTGGGCTCCGAAATTTCAACCATCGGAGAATCATACTTGAGTCAGTCAATTCTCAAGAACACATCCAGTATCCTTGAGTTTTCTGGGTGGATGAATACTTTCGAATACCGTAATCATTGTTGACTGCCTATAGAAACATTCATTTACAAGCCCTTATTTTTAAGCCACTGTAAAAGGTAAGAAAGATAGCCAAACAATCACGCTTTTTCACCAGTGAGCACCTCATGTAACACCTTGCCCAAGGATCGGGATTCAAATGGTTTGGGCATCATACCCTTAAAGCCATATTCCTTAAAATTCGCCATGACTGGGTCATCTGAATAACCACTGAACACGATAGCTTTTAGTTCAGGATCTATCTCAAGCAATTTCTTAATGGCTTCCTTTCCTCCCATTCCCCCGGGTATGGTCAGATCCAGGATGGCGGCATCATAGGGAGTTTCAGCTTCTTTGGCGTCCTTAAACATCTGAATCGCTTCAACGCCATCCTTTGCAAATTCCGATTCATAACCCAGTTTCTCCAACATTCTCCCGACCATTTTCCTTAACGACGCCTCGTCATCCATCACCAGAATCTTGCCTTGGCCTTTTATTAGTTTAACTTCCTTTTTTTCAGCGACTATTTTGACGAAAGCAGGAAGATAAATATGAAATGTCGTACCAACCCCCAGCTGGGATTCCACCGTAATGTGTCCATCGTGCTTTTGGATGATGGAATAGGTCGTGGCAAGCCCGAGACCGCTGCCTTCCTGCTTTGTTGTAAAGTAAGGATCAAATAATTTGGGTGCGGCTCTTTTGCGACATCGCCTGACAACAATTTCCAGTAGTCATAATATTCCTCGTTTTCCGTCAGAGTTACTTGATTACTCTGAGATGGCCTCGTTTGGATGAAGATTGTGGAAGCTTTGTGGGCGGAACTTCACTGTTTTGATAAAGAGCCTGATGATTCCGTTTGTGTTCACAGGCTTCATGGAAATCCCAGTATTCTTCAAAATCGTTACTGCTTCGTAGGGCACGCAGGCGCAGCACTGCTTCGGCACTGGTCAGCCTCCATTTGGCACCGGTTATATCCATACGATCCTTAACAAGATGACGACATGCTCCTTCAATAACCCCGGTGGCAATGGGGAATCCCAGGTCAAGGTAGTGATGATATTTAAGGTAAGGTGCTTTATTCTTGAGATAAGTTGCACAAGTATCCACGGGTTTACGTTGCTTGTCAGTGAATTTTTTCAATGTGGCACTTCTACGCATTCCGCCTGCCATCAACCCGGCTTTGCCTTCAAGTATTTTAAGCAATCGATGCTGAACCCATTCTTCAAGTTCCGGGCCGGATTTAGGATAAAATACTCTGCCAGCTTTCCACAGATATTCAATGACATGAATAATATCAACGATGATCGTGAGATCCACTCCTTGTTTTTTGGCCATACGTCCCAGAATTCGCAGTTGTTGATTCTCACCGTCCACCAGGGCAACCCAATGTTTTTTCTGCCTTGGATCACGATGGGATGCCTCTGAAAAGGCCGACTCAATGACCTGCTCTGCTGATTTCTCAAGGCTTGCCCATACACGCTTTTGTTCCGGACGTGGGCTTTTTTCTTTTTGTGTTTTGTTGTTTCCCGGAAGTAGATCTTGAGGCGTACGTTTAAAAGTATCTATGGTATAAACAGCTGCCACGGTTGCCATGCGCTTGGCATTTTTCTTTTCTCCCTTGGACAGTCGAGTTTCCATCTGAGGCCTTCGTTTTTTGGCAGCTTTACGAGTTTGTTCCCTGAGGTCCTGCTCATGCATCACCACCCCTTTGCCATCGGCGGTCATCACCAGGATCGGTCCAGTGGTTTTTTCACATGTCGGAGTGTATTGCCGTGTTTCATAAAATGCATCAAAATCCCTGGCTGCTCGCTGTGCCAGCTCTTCTACCTGACGTTTGGGAACATGGGCACCCGTGGTTTTGTCGATGGTTGCTAATGTCTCGTCAAAAGAGCACTTTGCTGCATTTTCAGCCACACGACGGCGAAGTTCAAGGGAATAACGCTCAGAAGGAAGGTTCAGCTGAGCATCCAATGGATGAAGGCTTGCCACACCCTCGTTCCCATATCCGGCACGGCTTGTCGATACCGTGCCAAACACGGTTTCGATTTTTCGATCATGGGGCCTCACATTAGGCCGATCAATTCCATCGGAACCACAGACTGCCTGTTCACAACAACTGGGGCTGAGCTTGTTCAGATGTTCCTGAAGCAGGATGCGCATCAATTCCCGCCCACGTTTTTCAAGTTCCCGTTCCAAACCGCTGAGTTCCATTGAATGATTCTCCTTAGAATCAAGAAAATTGATAATACCATCATAGTATTCGCGCCCCTGATCAGTGGCATGGTGATAGGGATGCTCCACAACAGAGAGGGTAAGAGTAGTGTTTAAACTCATTTGCCCCCCTCCCTGAGCCGATGAACAGCATTTTTTACCAGCGGATATACCAGTATGGTTTTCACCTGGGCGCCATGGCGTTTATTGTCCCTGTCCATTCGCCCACGACCGGTGGTCTTTCCCAATTCGGTCCAGTTGGATGCCCGATAACATCCACCGTGAAATCGCTCCTGGTCCACCAGTGTTTCCACCAGCAGTGGCTTAAGGCCATATTGCCGCTCCCAATCACCCCTCAGTTCCCGAAGGGTACACGAGAGTATCATGCTCGCTAAATTTTGAATGCGTGCCAGTACCAGAAACCGACTGTTGTTCACCACTTGTTGTAACGCAACTTTACGCCTTTCTTCTGTCCAACCGATCCATTCATCCCGGGCACGCATGCGCCAGGCAGGGCTTGAGAATTGAACACAACCCACCACCTCTCGATGGGGCCGGTTTACATAAACCAAGTACTGTATCCTCGCCCCATAGGGCATAGCATATCCCAGATAGTGATAGCGACCGATGAGTTCCTTGAACAGATTCCTCTGGTCTCGATTTTGAACCCGCTGTATCTCAAGGGGGGTGAACTCTTCCACGCTGCCATTAAGGCGACTGTCCGGTTGCATCAATGGCATCTCAGGGACAATCTTTTGGGGGCCGGTTTTACCTTTTCGTTTTTTCTCCGGAAGGATCAGCGCCCCCTTGGATTCCAAAAGTTCCAAAAAATCGCTGCATTCTCGGGCTTTCAGCCGGTCATTGGGCCGTTTCCATTCCAGCAGTTC
>Ga0222666_1000868_pt1 | contig 13048 bp, 9 predicted proteins | sample AntAcemetagen655_FD_181710 | JGI IMG/M metagenome (GOLD analysis project Ga0222666, IMG submission 181710) | Saline water microbial communities from Ace Lake, Antarctica - #655 | ecosystem: Environmental > Aquatic > Non-marine Saline and Alkaline > Saline | place: Antarctica: Ace Lake | collected...
AAAAGGGAGTTAATTTCATTGTTCTCCTTTTGCCGACCAAGGAATTGGTTTTTAAGGATGTAGTCTATGAACGATTAAAAGACATTCCGGAAATTTACCGGGAGCTTATGGAAAACGAAGAATTGATGTGGGAAAATTCTAAAAAATTTCTAAAAGATGAGGGGATCAGTTATGTTGACTCTCTTCCGGTTTTGAGGGAATCATTGTTGGGGGGAAATCAGCCGTACTGGCTTGGTTTGGACGGTCATCCAAACGAAGTTGGTCATGAGGTGGTTGCCAGGCTTGTCCTCTCCGAAATAGAAAAACGTAATTTCTTGCATTCAACGCCAATACCTTAACGATGAAGAATAAAACAATTTGTGATATTTTAGCTCTTTAAAATTATATTTTTGCTCTTGTTATGCTCTCGTAAAGAAAGAGAGGTAGTAGTAGGGAGTCAGGGGCCCGAAGCAACTAAGAGGAGTCCGCGCCGTCAAAATATTTATGGTGAGGTCAAGCCATGATCAAGGATGATACCATACATGGGAGAGAAAAGAGGTGGTAGTGGGCAACGGATACGTTTCAGGCGAAATCGATCCAGAACTGGAAGACGGGACTGCCTACCGTTAGACTATTTTTAAAAGGCCTCCTCCCCTTTTTCCCTCCCACGGAGGGGAGGGGATATTGGAATAGGGATAAGCGATTGGGGAGAGGTACGAAAGATGAAGGGTGCATCTTTGTGATAAAAAACTTGTTAAGTTAGACAATTGATCGAGGATTCATGGATTCTAAAATAATGAAAAATAGGTCTCTTTTTCTCATTGGAATGGCTTTCGTTATTCTGAGTATTTTCTTTTCTCCGGGGAGAATCGGCACATTTATCGCCGAAAATTTGAGCGAAGACGGGGTTCTCTCCGATTATTTTATCTATGCCCTCATTTTTTTGCGGATAGTTTCGCTCATCACCGGTCTCAGTTGCCTGGTTTTCCTGGTGCTCTCTCGCGCTTTCCCCGAATGGATTCAAGCCTGGAAAAAATGGTTGGCGGGAGAAAAGGGGGCTTTCTGGATTCTGGTTTCCATTTTAATCCTGGGAGGCATTTTACGATTTCATCATCTGGGTGCCAAGAGCTTGTGGCTGGATGAAACCCATACTTACGTGACTTTAGTGAAAAGCGATCCAGATGCATTCATAGCCAGATTTAGGGATTCCGCTGCGATCATGCCACCGTTCTATTATATGCTCTTGAATCTTTCTCTTGATTTGTTTGGAAAAAGCGAGTTCTCTATGCGGTTTGTATCGTGCATTTCAGGGATATTAGCTATCGCAGCCATTTACTTGATTGGGAATAGGTTGTTTGGTAAACAAATCGGATTAATTTCAGCCTTGATATTGGCCATAAATGTTTTTCATGTTGGGTATTCTCAGCTCGCGCGCCGGTATGAGATAAGCGCATTTCTGGCGATTTGTTCTATGTTGTTTTTTATAGATTTGGTGAATCGCAAAAGCAAGGTAACCTGGATTGCCTATCCTGTTGTTTCAATTCTGGGTTTGCATACTAGTCACCTATTTTCCTTGATAATTTTTACCCAACTTTTTTATCTATTGACTGTCCCGGTTCTCGTCAAACGTACCTGGAAGCGCTTGCTTGTTGCCTTTGGTTTTATGCTGATCATCTGCCTGCCATTGTTCAGGGTGTGGTTAGCGTGGGTTTCTACGGGAGGGGCGAGCTCAGGCTTTAGAGTTGGAGATCCTGGTTTGATGAGTTTGATAAATTTATTCAAAAGATTTATAGTCAATGATGAGAGTGGTTGGGGCTACCAGGTATTTTGGTTATTGATGATTATCGGTTTATTTTATAGGCCTAAGTTTAAGTCAACTTCAGTGTCTAACTTTAACGGGTTAAGCAACAAAAAGGGAAAGTTGTTGTTATTGTTCTGGCTTGTTATTCCCATTACGACCTGCTTTTTGCTTTCCAGGTACGTTATTCCGAGTTTTTTTATTTATAGATATTTTGGAAGTTTTTCCATCCCTTTGTATATTTTTATTGCTGCGGGTGTTATTGTACTATCAAAGCGAGTTCCACTAATCTGGATGATATGGTTTTTATTGGTATTTAATCTTTTTTTTATTATTTTACAGGCCAACCCACTGAAGAAAGAACAGTGGAGAGAAGCCGTTGCTTTTTTAGAAGAGAGTTCAACAGAAGAAGACCTTATTCTGGCTCAGATTCATGATGTGACAACGGACAATAATTTTAGCAGTCACACCCATAAAATTTCTCCTTTAGATTTTTATTATCAGGGGAATGCCGAAATCGTAGGCTTACCTCATAGCATAGGTAAAGAGGAGTTTGAACCATTTTACAAGAGTTTGCGCGACAAAGCCAGGCGCAGGAAAAGGCTCTGGTTAATTGTCAGAAAAGCTTTTGAGAGAGGTCAAACCTTAAATTTCATAAGGGATTTGGTTGGAGCGGATTATCAGGAAAGCTCGAAAAGGGAATGGAAGGGTGTACTGCTATACCATTTCCGAATAAGACAACCAAATGCGATTTCCAATTAAGATGCTTGGGAAAAATTGGATTGAAATTTGCATGAATATTGGTAATATAATAATATAATAAATTCAGAAACCCAATAGTTCAATAGTTCAGGTGAGGTTATTTGATAATGTCTAAGCCATTTTTCTCAATTATTATTCCGGTTTATAATGAAGAGGGGAATGTGTTTGAGCTTTATGAAAGATTAACGAAAGTTTTAAAAACGCTTAACAAATCTTATGAGATCATCTTTGTTGATGATGGGAGCAAAGATACATCTTTTGAGTTGATGAGTAGGTTGCATGGACAACATTCATCGGTTATTGCAATAAAATTTTCTAGGAACTTCGGACATCATATAGCTATAACAGCTGGATTGGATTATTGTAAGGGTGAAGCGGTTATCTTAATGGATGCTGATTTGCAGGATCAGCCCGAGGAAATACCCAAGCTTTATAAAGTTTTTAAAGAAGGTTATGATGTTGTTTACGGTATTCGCAAAGCGAAAAAACATCATTTTACGAAACGTGTCATTTCTTATTTGTTTATAAAGGGGATGAATAGAATTATTAAGTCAGACACGCCGATTACCAGTAATATTTTCAGGATAATGAATAGGAAAGTAGCGGACACGTTGGAAAAATTTCGTGAGCGGGAACGTTTTATTGTTGGCATTATAAGTTATATGGGGTTTAAACAGGTCGGAGTTGAAGTTTCGCACGGGAGAAGATTTACTGGGGAAACAAAATATAGTTGGCCCCAAATGGTAAAATTAGGCTTAAATACTCTGACCTCGTTTACTTACAAGCCATTACAACTATCTGCATTTTTTGGGATTATCTCGATTTGTATCAGTTTCATTGGACTGATTATTATACTGGTAAGGAGGCTTATCCTAAATAATATTGCTGGTGCTGGCTGGATATCTATTATGGTGGCTATTTTTTTTATTGGGGGTATTCAGTTAATATGTATAGGGCTCATTGGAGAGTACATTGGCAGGATTTATGGAGAAGCACAGAATCGCCCCCTTTACATCATTGACCAAATTCTGGAATAAGATGAGGATCTTCGATATAAAAGACGATAAAGTTTTGTTCGATGAAGTTGCTGGTACCCAATTTGGCCGATTTAAAGAGATACAACCCGTGGTGGGGAATAATAAAAACCGGGTTCTTTTTGCAGTAGACAAAGGAAGGTTCTCAGGTCTTGTCAACTTGAAGCCCATGGAGTGGGATAGTCGATTTTTCGGAAGACCGTTGGCAAAACTGGAAATATTCGGGGTCGATAATAAAACAGCAGGTCAGCAACTCATAGCATCGGTTGAAGAGCGAGCCAGGAGCGATGGGTACCGCCATCTGATGGCTCGTTTAGAGGGACCTGTTTATTCTGTAGTGTGGAGCCTGGAAAATAATGGCTATGAGCTTGTGGATATGGGAATTACATTTATTTTAAGCAAGGAAAGGTGGTTATTTACTCATGCCGCAAAGCCCGATTATGAGCATCATATCCGGACTATGGAAGAGAAAGATTTGGACAATATTTTGTCTTTCGGAGAAACGCTCTTCCGTTTAAGCTATTTTTATCGGGACCCATTTTTCACAACCTCCGAAGCTGATTTGTTACATAAAGAGTGGATTGCAAATTTATTTTTCCATCTTGCGGATGTAATTTGGGTTTGTGAAGTCAATGGAAAAGCGGTTGGTTTTGTTACCTGTAAAATTGATCCAGGAACACAGATAGGAACTATTACATTGGTAGGGGTCCATCCGGATTATACTGGCCAGGGAATTGCTTCAGAGATTTTAAGAAAATCAACTCAATGGTTTTTTGAGCATGGTGCAAAGAACGTAACGGTAAAAACTCAAAGCTTTAATTATCCTCCTATAAATCTTTACATAAAAAGTGGATTTTTAGTCAGTTTTTCTGATATAACATATTGTAAAACATTGAGGTGATAAAATGTCAAAGACCGTTTTTATTACAGGCGGAGCCGGTTATATCGGTTCAGTCATGATCGGTGAATTATTGAAACAAGAATACAACGTCAGGGTTTTGGATCGGATGTTCTTTGGTTTTCAAACAGTTGAAGCCTATCGAAATCATCCAAATTTCGAATTGATTCAAGGGGATATTCGATATTTTGATGAAAAATTATTGAAAGACGTGGATATCGTCGTCGACTTAGCTGGCATCTCAAATGATCCTTCCTGTGACTTAGTGGAGTCCCGGTTAACCCTCTCGATTAATCACTTGGGTTCTGTGAGAGTGGCAAAACTGGCAAAAAAAATGGGGGTTAAACTTTATATATTTTCTTCATCCTGTAGCATTTATGGGCACGGTGTAAGGAATAAACTCAATGAAGATTCACCTAAACATCCTGTCTCACTCTATGCAGAAGCCAAAGTGCAGGCTGAAGAAGATATTCTCCCCTTGGCGGATGATAATTTTTGTGTCACATGTTTAAGAAACGCCACTGTTTATGGAGTGTCTTCCAGAATGAGATTTGATCTGGTCGTTAATATGATGACCATGCGTGCATGGACAAACAATAAAATTTATGTGTTAGGGGGGGGGAAACAGTGGCGCCCGGTCATCCATGTGAAGGACGTGGTAAAAGCATTTATGTCGGTTATGGAAGCGGATAAATCGAAGATTAATGGCGAGGTGTTTAATGTAGGATCGAACGATCAAAATTATAGGATTTTTCAACTTGCAAATATCGTGAGAGATATTGTGCCCCATGTTGAGGTAGAGACTGTTCCCGATGATCCGGACAAGCGATCCTATAATGTCTGTTTTGATAAAATTAGAGATGTTTTGGGGTATCAAGTAGAGCGATCGGTTCAAGAGGGAATTGTCGAGGTTAAACAGGGATTGGAAAATGGGCTTATTGATCCAGAGGATTTAAGGACGGTAACGTTAAAGTATTATCAATACCTGTTAGATGCAGAAAAGGTTATTAAAAAAGTTAGCTATAAGGGTCAAATATTTTAGGAGAGAACTATGAAAGTACCGTTTTATTTACACAATATCGGCGAAAAAGAGATTGCACAAGTTGCGGAAATTCTTAAGACGCCACTTTTAACCACGGGCCCGGTTACCGCGGAATTTGAATCATTGTTTTCTAAATATTTAGGAGTGAAGCACGCAGTAGGATTAACGAGCTGTACCATGGCGATGTTTGTAACATTAAAAGCCCTCGATATTGGACCGGGGGACGAAGTTATTACTACTCCAATGAGCTTTATCTCAACTGCCAATGTTATTATTCATGCTGGTGCCAAACCTGTTTTTGTGGATGTGGAGCCAGAGACTGGTAACATTAACGTAAAATTAATTGAGGAAGCAATTACGCCTGCAACTAAAGCTATTCTGCCAGTGCATCTATATGGGCAGATGGTAGATATGAAACGAATTAAAGTCATTGCAGATGCTTATAATTTGTACATTATTGAAGATGCAGCTCATGCAATAGAATCTAGAAGAGACGGTATTAGGCCTGGACAATTAGGAAACGCAGCTTGTTTTAGCTTCTATGCGACCAAAAATATAACTTGTGGTGAAGGAGGAGCTATTGCAACAGGCGACGAAGCATTAGCTGGAAAGCTAAAGAAAATGCGTCTGCATGGGATGTCGAAAGATGCTGTTGATCGATATGTTGCCAAACGCTATCAGCATTATGATATGGAGTTTTTAGGATACAAATGCAACATGAATAATATAGATGCGGCCCTGTTGATAAATCAGTTGAATTTAATAGAAGAACGATGGGAACGGCGCCAAGAAATCTGCAGGAACTACGAGAAGGCCTTTTCTAAAATTGAAGGCATTGATTATCCCAAAGTATTAGAGAACTCCAGGAGTGGGAGACATTTATTCACGGTTTGGGTAGAACCTGATAGTCGTGACAAAATTATGTGGAAATTACAGGAGAAAGAAATTGGTGTTGCTGTAAATTTTCGCCCGATCCATCTTATGAAGTATTACCGCGAAGCCTTTGGATACCAGCCTGGAATGTTTCCTGAGGCGGAAAGAATCGGGGGTAGTACAATCACACTTCCTCTTTATCCTAAACTCTCTGATGAGGAAGTAGATTATATTATCAATACCATCCGAGATGCCATTCTAAGGAAATAGATATATTGGATGGACAGTTTTCCGAAAAAAGGTTTTTTTGATGTAATCATCTGAATTTTAAAGTACTTACGTCAAATTAAGATTCAAACAACCGGACAGCAGTGATCAGCTATTGCAATATTTGCCTTTCCTGAGGCGTTATTGCTGGAACTTGATAGTATGTGCCAGAAAGTGACTCGAAATCCCAACAGCTTTATAAAGATATAGAAAAATTATTTTACAAGATAATTTTTAATCATGAAAATTTCCATGTTTATACCTATTTTTAATGAGCAAGAAGTATTGGAGAGGGATATTGAGCTTATTGAGTACATTTTGAACAAATTGCCGGATGAATACGAGATTTTTGTGGTCGACGATGCCTCCACGGATAATTCAGCAGTTATCGGCGAAAAAATTTCCGCAAGTAATAAAAAAGTGAAGCATCTGAGATACGAAGTTGGCCCTAGCCGGAGGGAAAACCTCGCTCAATCATTTAAACAGGCAACTGGAGAAATAATCGCTTTTATGGATATCGACCTGGCTACGAATCTCAGCCATGTTCCAAAGTTAATAGATGAAGTTAAAAGAGGGAGCGATATAGTTTCCGGGAGCCGATATCTCCCCGAATCAAGGGTAAAGAGAAAGATATTTCGACTGATTATTAGCAAGATGTACAATGCGTTTATAAGATTCTATTTCAAAACAAACATCCGGGACCATGAATGCGGTTTTAAAGCTTTCAAAAGAGATATAATTATTAATCTGGTTGAAGAGATGGGCTATGATAAAAGCTTGAAAAGAGGTGTATTTTGGGATACTGAATTGTTAGTTAGGGCTTTAAAACACAGGTATAAGATTAAAGAAATACCGGTGATATGGAATGATCCTGGTACGTCGGCTTTGAGTTTCAGGAGAGAAATAAAGGTTTTACCGTATATTTATAGATTTAAAAGGCATATTAAAAAAGAAATTGGGTAAATGTGATTAAATCAGCCAAAGTTAGCAGCTATATGAAAATAAAAACAGCTTTGTTGATATTTCTTCTAATAATTCTGTTTTTATTTTTGGGGTATGATAATAAGCATCATTGGGATGAAAATAACCATATGTATAAAGCTGCTTATGCTTCTTTTAAACCTCCTTTTGAATGGTTCGGAAAACCCGGAGACCTTTTTTATTATTGGTACGCAAATAAAATTGTGCATCTATATAGCGCCCATTTAATAGTTAATCTATTCGGGGTAGGTGTTGGAGGACTTTTTTTATTAGATTTAACTTTCTCAAGTTTTATGATTATTTATTTTTTTGGCGCGTATCTGGTGTTGAAAAATATTTTCAGTAATAAAACCAAATCTTTTTTAATTGCAATTATTCTCGCGTTTTTACCTGTTAATCTTTATTTAGCTCATAAAGTTCTCAGCGAAGTGAATGCGTTGGTTTTTATAATTTACTCTATTTTGTGTTTTCAACTTTCTTTAAAAACAAATGTTACATATAGAGGATATTTATTTATTGTCATAGCATCTATATTAACATTTTTAGGGACTATTTGTCGACTGGATTCTCCTGTTTTAGGATTTAGTTATGCGTTTACGTTCATGTTGTTTTATAGAGAATCGAGCAAAAAAGCGTTAAAGACACTTATTATCTGGGTAGCATTATATTTTTTTATAATATTAATATATGTTAAAATCACAGGCATAAATCCATTCCAATTTATCCTAATAGGTGGTCCTTTAAAATACGGGGATCCTGAAACAACAGGTGGGATGATTAAAAAATTGTTACTGGCAGGTTCTTTATTCAATATATTTATTTTGATATCATTTTTTAATTTTAAAAGTAGGAATTTTAAATTCGCAATAGTTTGGCTCTTGCTGTTGATAATGCCACTATTTATTTTTAATAAAAGAATGGAAGTACGGTATCTATATTTAACTGGAATCCCGGTGGCTATATTGAGTTATCTTGGAATTAAAATAATATATGAGATGCTTGAAAAAAAAATACCAAGAATTAAGGTTGGATATGTATTTATAATTTTAATGACAAGTGCGGTTTTATGTAATTTATTAGTTTTTCCATACTTTGATGTGGGTGTTCATGGCAATGAATTAGATAAAGTTGTTAAGAGGATAAGTGAAGACTTCGATAGGCCACTTATTATTGTTAAGGCAGGAACAAATGTTTTTGCATATTTAAGATTTTGTTACCCGATGATGCTGATCGCCGGCGATGGGAATTTAGGTTTACCCGGTGAAATTGAAGTAAATAATATTAATGATTTAGAAGAATGGTCAAATAAAAGTATCGTGTATATTGAACCTGGTCGGAGAAGATCAGATATTTTTATAGCAAAACTATATAATAAATTATTCAGAAAGCCCGATCAGCTTGAAACTGATAGGCCTCTACGTTGGATTTTTCATACCCAGGGGATAAAATCTCAGGAATTATTTTCTGAATATATTTATACTTGCTATAAAATATCGCCCTCGCCGCAATCCTAAGGCTGAATCCAAAGTTATTCTAATCCCCAGTCTTAAACCTCAAGACAATGCCTACAGTCAGCATAATAGTCCCCACTTTTAATGATGAAAGATATGTTTCATACGCACTTCAAAGTATCTTTGCCCAATCTTTTATTGACTATGAGGTTATAGTGGTTGATGGCGGTTCGACTGATGGCACATTAGAAGTTTTAAAACAGCAAGAGGGCAAAATAACATTTTTCCGCCAACAAGGCAAAGGGGTCTCCCAGGCGAAAAATGAGGCTATGGGAAGATCTAAAGGAGAATACATAACATTTCTTGATGCTGATGATCTCTGGTATCCTGATAAATTGAAGATTCAGGTAGATTTTTTAAATGCTCATCCGGAATACGGTTTCTGTTCTTCTGATGTTGATTTTTTTAATGAAAAAGGAATAATGGTTAAAGGGGCTATCAGCCAGGAGAAGAAACCAAGATCAGGCAATGTTTTTGACGAATTATTAAGCAATAACTTTATCTCCTCCGCCACAATATTTCTTCGGCGAGAATGCTTCGATAAAGCTGGAGTTTTCAACGAAAAGATTTTTTATGCTGAAGATACGGATATGTGGCTTCGGATTGCCAAGTATTTTCAGTTAGGGTACATCCCTCGGGTTCTGTCAAAATACCGGGTTCATGCTCTGGCACGAACCCAGCAGTTCGATAAACACTATGCTTCTCTGGAACGGATATATGGAAAACTAATAAAGGATGACCCCAAATATTTTTCTAAGAGAAAGTCATTGATTCGGAAAGCCTATTATAATCTGTATCGAAGATGGGCGTATCGCTATTTTGAAGCGAAAGATTATAAGTCAGCCCGGCAGATATATTTGAAAGCATTAAAATATCAGCCATTCAGTTTTATATGCTGGAAATACACTTTAGCCACATTTTTGCCAGAGAAGATAATACATAAGCTAAGAGTGGTGAAAGCAAAGACACGATCTGAAAAGTGACAACAGATTAATAATAGACATATAAACATTTGGTAAACCCGTATTATGGGTGGATTGTGGGAGGGGTTTTTAACCCCGATTGCCGTGCCTCCGCTATCGAGGTTGAAAATCTCTCCCACAGTAAGTATCAAATTAAGCCTGTTCAATATTAGACATTGAGAACGTCACTCCACTTGCCGGATTTGGCGTGCTCATAAATGATATCCAGAGTGGCAACAATGTCGTGTTCAATGACATGGATGAGTACATTATTGTGACCTTTATAAGTATTGTTGGCCTCCATATGATATCGATTTTCTTTGGTCAAACCGTAATAACGTTCAATACCAGTACGGAACTTTTTTAGATATTTATAAATTCTTGAGCCCGGTACTGCCGGACCATAGCGCCGGTAACCATCCTTGAAATAGGTATAGGTCATCCAGCCAAACCTGCTTTTTGATTGTTGATACTTGCAAGGAAGCAATAGTTTTTGCGGGTTATCGTGACAGGCATGATAACATGCAAATTTAGTCCGATTATGATTATATTCAATTCCCCGACGACGGGTAGCATATCCGAGCGGACAAAGTGGGGTTCCGGTATCACTAAATTTTGATCCCCACTTCATGGATGGTTTGCGAATGATGATCGGCAAGAGATTTAGTTGGGTATAAATATCCCGATGAAAATCTTCTGCGTCATATCCGGCGTCGAGGATTACAGCAACAAAAGGAAGTTTTGGATATCGACGGAAAATTGTGTTTAAGAGAAGCATAGCATAGGCTTGGTCACTTTCGTTGGCAGGAGCAAGTAAGCTAACCATGGGGATACCGCTGATGGATACAAGAGTATGGACTCGATGGCCAACAGGATATTTATGTTTATGGTGGGGCTTTCCAAAGGCGATACTGTCATCGGTAAATAACCAGTTCCAGTCTTCGTCTTTTTCGCCTTTGGTATAGGCAACCGCCTGAAGAAAAGTTGAATCACCAAGGAGGATAATTTTATTTTCCGCCATTTTCGGAAGGCCCTGGATCGGCGCCGTAAGCAAGCCGATTTTATATGCCTGCTGAATAAAGTATTGATGAATACGAATAAAACCTTCCGGCCCTAATCGTTGACGTAGTGTATTGAAAGTATTGTGTGCGGGAATCTCATTATGGCTTAATCCGATAGCCTTACGGTAGATGGGGATCCTGCTCAGCTTTTCGCTAAGTTCTCGATCAGAGGATATACGTTCCTTGACTTTGAGAATGCGTGCCATTATCAATGATGTAGCATATCCGACCGGGCCTGAAGAACGGTACTGAGAGAGGATATTATCGATAGCCGACTTGTTGATTTTACGGAAATATTGAAGGAATTCCTTCTCTTCTGGAGTGTAAATAATGGGCATAGCTTGTACCTCCTGTTCAATATTGGTGTTCAATATTCCAGGAGCGTACAGCAGGGGAATTATAAGCCACAACTTCAAATATTGCTTATAGTTGTAAAATATCATGGTTTGAAACTAATCGTAGAATAGTTGAGTTACTTTCACTATTTTAGCACTTAAAAGTTGAGTTACTTTTTCCCGTTTTTAGTGCTTTTAGGTGCAAAAAGCCCTGTTTTAGGGGTTATTTTGAGTTACTTCTCCGACGCCGGCCACGTAACTGCTTGCATATCAACACATTATAATATTGAACAGGCTTAAATTGTGAATACCGTGATTTCAATGGTAGCCGCACCTTTTAAGGTGCGTAATTGTTTAATTAACAATTGTATTTCAATAAACGCAGATTAAAACATGCGGCTACCACAACAAACCCACAAAATCGGGTTTATCGGACAGCCTCTTTAGGCTGCCACACGATGGCTCCGTCGCCGGGTCCGCTACGAGCACGCGGCGCCGGGTTCACTCAAAGTTCACAAAAAAGATCTGTAAATTGACAACCGTTTTATAATTGGAACAATATTTTTATGGAGTAAAAATATATGATTGAAGGCAGTTACGAACTAATGTTCGGGAAGAGCGAATTACCGGACTTTTATCCGATGGGGATCTCTATGTTCCCCGTTTTTATCAACAATGAGATGATAAAACGGACAATGGAAAAGGCCCAAAGGGAGAAGCGATGGGTGCTTGCTTTCTTTCCCGGTACCAAGCCCTGTTTTTACAAATTCTGGGGATCGATCAACGCGGCTGATGAGGCCGGACTTCCTTATCTTGTCATCAATGCCGGGCAGCATTACGATGACCGCCTGACCTATGGGAAGTATGAGTTTAATTTCAGTGAGCGGACCGCCTGTGAGTTGGGAATCCGGGGGGATCTGGCCCTTAAAAGCGCGGAGTTGATGATAAAAGTCAGATGGTTGGCCAGATTGTTAAAAAAGCAATGGCCTGATGTAACGGTAGTCCCGGTGGTGTTGGGGGATACCATTCTAACCAGCATGGTCCCCCCCGCCTGGATGTTTGCCCGGGGGGAGAAGGCGATTCAGAATGAGGCCGGTCTTCGGTCTATGGCGCCTAAAGAGATGGTTACGCTGGTTTCTTCTGGTATTGATGAATGTATCAAAAGACAGTTCAAAGGGGACTGGGAGTTGATGAGGAACGAACCGATGCCGGAGCAGTATGATACCTTTGCTTCCGCCGCGGGTTCCGAGTTTCTCTTCGCGCCACTGGAGTTGAACAGGGATCACCTTATTCGTGAAGGTCACCCTGAAAAAAACATCTGGGTGATCGGTGGTGTGGTGGTCGATGCTCTATCCTTGAAACGGCGACAGAAGCCAGATGAGAGTATATTCGATATCTATCCCCGGTTAAAAAAAGGTAAGTGGCTCCGGGTTGATATTCATCGCCGGGGTAATCTTACCCCCAGAAGATTTAAAGCCATTATTGGAGCTATAATCAAACTGGTGGAGCAGGGGAGGCATGTAAATTTCATAGAGATGAATGCCA
>Ga0222666_1000874_pt1 | contig 12993 bp, 5 predicted proteins | sample AntAcemetagen655_FD_181710 | JGI IMG/M metagenome (GOLD analysis project Ga0222666, IMG submission 181710) | Saline water microbial communities from Ace Lake, Antarctica - #655 | ecosystem: Environmental > Aquatic > Non-marine Saline and Alkaline > Saline | place: Antarctica: Ace Lake | collected...
ATATGAATAGTCGCCGGCGAATTTTAAATACAGGTATTTTCCAGTGAATTCATTGAAACCGAATAGAAGTAATTTTGAACCAACCAAAGCTATCAGCATTGCCAGCAAACTTATTAATACAGATTCCAGTAGGAACTGCCTGATCAATTGTTTGCGGTTAGATCCCAGCACTTTTCTCATTCCAATTTCTTTGGCCCGTACTGCCGAACGGGCTGTTGTAAGGTTCATAAAATTGATGCACGCTACCAGTAAAATGAAAAGACCGATAACAGCAAAAAGTTGAACATAGCGAATATCGCCTTTTCTTTCCACCACAGCGTCTTTGGGATTAAATAGATAGATTTTGGAAAGTGGTGTTACTCGAAAACGATAATGATTTCCCTGTTCTTCCCATTCTGCAAAGCTGACTCCTAGCATTTGTTTGAACATATCATCTGTTATTCTTACGAACATTTCATTGATCTTGTCTGTAAGAATAGCGGGATCGGTTCCGGGTAGTACTTTTATGTAAGTAAGAGGGCTATTGCCAAACCAATTCGTGTTGTTAGCAGCGTTTGAACCGCAATATGCGATCAGGACTTCAAAATCCCAATGCGAGTTTGTCGGCAGATCTTGTGTTACTCCCACAACCTCATACTCTTTTTTATTATCAAAAGTGATGCTTTTACCGATAGCATCTTCGTTTTTAAAGAATTTCTTTGCGATTGCATTCGAGATGACCACAGTATTTGGTTTGGTTAATACATCAGTTTTGCTGCCTGATATCAGAGGGATTGTAAAAATATCGAAAAGTTCCGGATCGGTGTAATAGATTTTTTTGAGGAGAATATTCGTTTCCTGGTATGTTACCAGTTTTTCATATTTTCCCCGCAGACGGGCAGCTTTTTCGATTTCTGGAATTTCATCCATTAATGTAGGTGCTAATGGATGCGCCGTAGATATTCCAGTACCTTCCTGATCTCCCATTTTACTGTCAGTTCCCATGCGGTAAATTTGGGAATAATTTTCATTGTACTTGTCGAAACTCAGTTCATCATTGATCCATAATCCGATCAGAATGAAGCAGATCATACCAACAGAAAGCCCAACGATATTGATGATACTGAACGATTTGTGACGGATCAGATTTCTAATTGCAATTTTAAAATAATTTTTAATCATTGTTTCTCCTGATTCCTTTTATTTTTCATTTATAATTCACAAAGTAGGAGCTTTGTGTTACTATTCATACTTCAAAGCTTTCACCGGATTGGATATCGCTGTTTTGATCGTTTGGTATGCAATTGTGAAAGCTGCTATAATTGCAACAGTTGCAGCAGAAAGTAAAAAAGTCCAACCTGATATTGCGATGCGATAGGCAAAACTTTGTAACCAGGCATTCATAATGAAGTATGTAGCAGGGATTGCTATTAATATTGCCAGGCAAACCAGCTTGAGGAAGTCTTTTGCCAGAAGCGATACAATACTGTTTACAGAAGCGCCCAGTACTTTGCGGACACCAATTTCTTTCGTTCTTTGAATTGCGCTGAAAGAGGCTAAAGCAAATAAACCAAGACAAGCGATGAAAATTGCCAGTCCGGTAAAGATCCCGAAAACATTCCCAAACTGAATATCCTTGCGATATTGTTTATCAAAGTGATCATCCAAAAAGAAGAAATCAAACGGATTCCCAGGAAATATCTCTTCCCAGTTTTGATTGATTTGCTGGATTGTTTTCTGCACATTCGATGCCGATATCTTCATGGAATAGAATCTATCACTAGCACCAATAAAAGGAAATGCCAGCGGAATGATGTTCGTTTTCAACGACATCTGATTAAAGTTATCGATAACTCCAGCCACCCGCATCGTATCTTTACTTATCATTATATTTTTACCAACGATATCTTCAGGGTTTGAATAACCATATCTTTTTACAGCTGCCCTATTTACGATCGCTTCAGTTCTATTCTCTTTCAGTCCTGGTGTAAAATTGGTTCCTGCAATTAATTTCAGGTCATAAGCTGAAATAAAATTATGGTCTATTCCAACCAAGTACATTACCCCAGCATCTTCTCTGGCTTGATCTTCACTGTGGCTTCCTTGACCCCAAAATATTTCTACTCCCGGCACATTGGTAGAAGCAGAAAATGATTTTACATTTGCCAATGCACTCATTTCCTGTTTAAAAGACTCCACTACTGAAGTTCTTACCGAATCATTAGCAAATACCCCAGGTCCTTTTACCACAAGAGTTTGATCTATATCTATTCCCAAATTCTGATTTCGAAAAAAATTCATTTGGTTAAATACAATTATAGCCCCTGCTATTAAGGTTACTGATATCGCAAATTGGAAAACAACCAGAAATTTTCGAAGTAGGCTCCCTCGTGTTCCTTTGGTCATGGAACCTTTAAGAACTAATACCGGTTTATATGATGAAAGTACAAAAGCCGGATACAATCCTGAGAGAAAGGAACCCAGAATAAATATCACAACTAACCAAATCCACATTCCGGAAGATATTAACAGGTTGGGTGTCATATTCGAACCTGTAAGGTTTTTGAAAAATGGTACAATCGCTTCAACCAGAGCAAAAGCGAGAATTAGCGCGATCAAATTTATAAAGAACGATTCTAACAAAAACTGCTTTATCAAAACAGATTTGTTGGCGCCGGTTACTTTACGCACTCCTACTTCTTTGGCTCTTTCCATTGCTTTGGAAGTGGAAAGATTTATGTAATTCACCCAGGCAATAACCAGAATGAACAAGGCAATGATCGTTAAGAATTTTACAGCAGTACCATCACCATTTTCGGATGGTTCAGATTCTTGCAATAGATCAGAATATAAGTGAATGTTAGTAAGTGGCTGCAAAGGGAATTCATATCTGGCATCCCTTTTTTTCCATTCTTCTCCTTTTTCATTTAAAAGCCAGGCATCAAATTTCTTATCGAATTCTTTATAATCCATTCCATCAGCTAAAAGAACATACGTGTTATAATCATACCAACCCCAGGCTGTATCTACAGCATCTCCCCAGAATTCTCGGATCGTATCATGAGAGAATAAAAATGTGAATTTGATATGAGAATTTTCAGGAACATCAATGCAAACACCCGTTACTTCAAAATCAATTTCACCATCCCAAGTTATGGATTTTCCTATCGGCTCCTCATCGCCAAAGAATCTTGTGGCAGTTGACTCTGTGATCACCGTTTTATTTGGTCCATCCAATGCTGTTTCAGGATCGCCTTTAATAAGCGGAAAAGAAAGCATTGTTATGAAAGTTGGACCAACCACCTGGATATCATCTTCTCGGAAGCTTTTCTCTCCATAAGCCATGATGCCATCCACGGGTAACGCACGGCAATATTCCAATACTTCGGGAAAGTTGTCCTTCATGGCTGGTCCCACAGCTGGAACAGCAGCTGCACATTCCACAATCAATTCCCCGTGTTTATAAATATTGAATTTAACACGATAAATATTTTCATAATTATCATGAAATTTATCATAGCTGTTTTCGTAGCTAACATATTGCATTATTATAATGCAAACTGCCATCCCAATAGCTAATCCAATAATATTTATAAATGAAAATCCTTTATGACGAAAAATATTTCTAATTGCAATTATTAAATAATTTTTGAACATAATTTTCTCCTGATTTATTCATATTTTAATGCTCTCACAGGATTAGCATTGGCAGCTCGAAAAGTTTGAACACCAATAGTGAGAAGAGCAATTGTAATAACTATCAGCCCGGAAGCTAAGAAGATCCATATATTCATATTCATTTGATAAACAAACTCGTTTAGCCATAAATTCATAGCGTACCAGGTTAAAGGCCAAGCGATAAAATTTGCTAAAATCACCCAACGGGTAAAATCTATCGACAGTAATTTTACAACTTGAGCTATTGATGAACCTAATACTTTACGAATACCAATCTCTTTTGTACGTTGTTCGGTCATATAAGATGAAAGTCCAAATAATCCCAGACAGGAAATGATGATAGCAATAATTGAAAAGACAGCAATAAAACTGGCAAAAGCCTGATCCTGCCTAAATTGGAAATTAAAGATATCATCCAGATACATAGCTCTGAATGTGTCTTCTGGATAAAATTCGTGATAGATCTCTTCCACAGCTGCCAGGAAAGTATCGCTTTGCAGTTCATTTATACGCACCAAAAAAGAATAATTCTCTTCAGAATAATTCATGAATGTTGGATTAACTACTCGTCGAGTTGTTGTAAAATTAAAATCCTTTACAACACCAATTACAGTTTTTACTTCTTGAGTATCATTTTCACGCTGGATCCTGATGGTTTTACCGATTGGATCACCTTCCCAACAAGCATATTCAAGTGCAGTTTCGTTTATTATCACATTGTCGAAATTAGCTTCACCCAGTTCTGCTTTGAAATTCTCACCATAAAGTAATTCCATTTTCAAGGTTGGAATCAAGCCGCTATCAATTTGTATCTTATCGAACATTGTTCCATCTTCTGTCTTCTCACCTTCAGGAAAAACCTGGAATTTCTGCAGTGTTCCACCAGGCATAGAATTGGTCATACCAATGCTTTCGATTCCTGGCAACTGCCTTACTTTCTCCTGGTAAGATTCTAAGTGTTCATCATTCTGGAATGGTAGATCAACAACGTTTCTCCTGTTATAGCCAATATCAATATTGTTTAGATAATCAATTTGTGATTTAACAATGAAAACAGCAGATATGAGTGAAATGGAAATTGCAAACTGACCCACGACCAGAATGCGTCGCAGTATTATAGCACTTTTGCTGGTATGAAAACTGCCTTTGAGCACGGAGAGAGCTTTGAACCCGGAAATGATTATGGCTGGATAAAATCCTGCTAACAATCCAACTAAACTTACTGCACCAAAAATAACGATAAAAATTTCAGGATTCTGGAGCAAGTTAACAGCAGCCTGCTTGTGCATAAAATCGTTCAAATAGGGAATGGAAATCTCAAAAATAGCTATTGCAATAATCATAGCAAAATAGGTAATGAGTAATGATTCTCCTAGAAATTGAAAGATCAATTCTTTTCGTCCACTACCGATTATCTTGCGCATTCCTACTTCCTTGGCACGTTTAGTTGCTCTTGCGCTCGAAAGATTGATGAAATTTATGGAAGCAATGAAAAGTACAAACAATGCTATTACTCCAGTTGAGATCACTTTTGCCCGATCAGATCTTCCCCAATTCATTGTATCAAACCGCAGGTTTCCTGAGTCTAAATGTATATCTGTGAGTTTCTGTAAACGCGGTTGCCAGATAGAAGCAAATCCGTTATCAGCAGCATAATCTATTATCTTCTGCTTAACATTCTCCAAATCAGCATCTGGCTGCAGACGCACGTAACCAGTAAGTGCTACATTCTGCCAACTATCCCACCAAACAGGATTCCATTCCAGACGAAAAGGAACAATACATTCAAAAAAAATAGTGGAATTTGTTGGAGGTGCTTCCACAATACCAGCTATAAAAGCTCCTTCGATTTCCATGAATTCAACAGGTTTTCCAATTGGATCATCTTCACCAAAAACTAGTTCAGCTATTTCAGGAGTCAGGTAAATTCCATTTGGATCTTGCAAAGGCATTTCGTTATTCCCAGCTAAGATTTTAAAGTCAAAAACATCAAAAAATCCTGTATCAGCAATTATTGTTCGTGTATGGATGGTTTCTTCATCTTCACTATGTTCAACATCTGCCCTGCGAATACTGTCTCTGCCATTATTAGATACCCGTGTGCTTGCCAGAACTTCAGGAACTCCTTCTTTAATACCTGCAACCAGTGGTCCGGAAGTGATGCCGTACATCAAGTCTTCCACAGATGTATCCTTGGTTAGAAGTCTGTAAATATCTTTTGAATTTTCATGGAACCTATCGTAAGAAAGATCGTCATATACGTAAAAGGAGATTATCATACAGACCGCCAAGCCAATAGCGAAACCGAAGATATTGATGGCAGAAAAAGTCTTTTGTCTTACAATATTTCTCAGGGTTATTTTAATAAAATTCTTTATCATATCTCTTTACCTCATGCATTTACTCATATTTTAAAATCTTAGCTGGATTTGTGTTTGCTGCTTTCCAGATTTTTAAGCTGATAGTAACCAGTGCAATTGCTAAAGAAACCACACCTGCAAATATGAAAATCATTGGATTTGTAGAAGTACGATACTCAAAACCATTTAACCAGCTTTTCATAACATACCATGCTAGTGGCCAGGCGATGGTATTTGCTATTAAAACCCATAGTACAAATTGTTTGGAAAGCTGCCAGATGATTCCACTAGATGAAGAGCCCATCACTTTGCGAACTCCAATTTCCAATTTCTTCTGTTCCGTGAGAAACGAAGCTAGTCCAAATAATCCCAGACAAGCAATGAATATTCCCAATCCGGCAAAAATCCGGAACTGTAAACCAGCCTTGATCTCTGCTTCATAAGTATATTGAAAACTCTCATCCAAAAACCTGTATTCAAATGGAAAAGCAGGACAAATCTCCAGCCAGACTTTCTTTAATTGTGCAATAGTTTCCACTGTATTGTCTCCTGAAAGTTTGATAATAATCCGATTGAAAAAATCAGGCATATAGGTTATTAGGAGTGGTTCAATTTCATAACTTAATGGGAGTGAATTAAAATCTTTCACGACACCTATAATTTCATATCCATCTTCTTCCATCTTCAAGCCAATCGGATTTGTTACACCCATCATTTCTAAACTTTTTTCGTTAATTAGAATTGCATTTTCATCAGATTTTAAATCCTTCGAAAAATTACGACCCTGTACAATTTCCAGATCAACGGTTTCCACAAAATCCTGATCAGCAGAGATAAAAGCAAAAGCTGAGCCTTCATCATTTGTATTCCCTTCCCAACTCATCCCGCGCATAATATTCCAAACTTCGTTTGGAGTGCTGGAAGATCGTGTCATACTCAATATCCCTGGTATTTGATCAGTCAAATTGCTAAAAGTTTCAAACTTCTCTTCCAAATCTTGATTAAAGCGCAGAACAAGAAGATTTTCTTTATCAAATCCCAAATCCTTTTTTTGCATATACTGCAGTTGTGAATAGATAACCCCTGTTCCAATTAGCAGCGAAACAGCCAGTGTAAATTGGATGATCACTATTATTGTGCGTAGAGTGACTCCTTTTCCACCTTTCCCCAGCTTTGCTTTGAAGATATTAACAGGTGAATATGAAGATAAGATCATAGCCGGATAACTACCGGAAATAATTCCCAGGAATATGATTCCGCCTATTCCCGCTAAAATTGTTTTCAGGTTAAGCAGATCAAGTGAGATCGATCTGCCTGCAAGCTGTTCAAAGATGGGTAATCCCAGTTCAACCAGTAACATTGAGAAGAGGAAAGCAAGAATTGTGTATACTATCGATTCTCCGATAAATTGAAAGATCAGCGATCTTTTTTGAGCTCCAGCAATTTTACGTACACCAACTTCTCTAGCACGTTTTGTAGCTTGTGCTGTTGCCAGATTTATAAAATTTATGCAGGCAATTATCAGGATGAGAATTGCTACACTGCCAAAAATATAGATGTACTTTTGAGCTGTGGGATTGCCTTCAACAGAATAGAGATGAATGTTTTTTAGAGACTGCAACACAGCACCACTTTGTTCTTCCAGATGTACCTTAAAAATGCCGTCCACTTTGGATTGTACAGCTTCAAAATCAGCAGATTCTCCCAAAAGAACAAATGTTTCCAACCAATGTGAATACCAGTTATCCAGATCATCTTCATGAGATACTTTATTGATATGTTGAATACTTTCAAACCTGTAATTAGTATAGATCGGCATATCTTTGAACACAGCAGACACTGTAACTTCATCTCGGTTGTTAAGGGAGAATGTCTTACCTACTGGATCTTCATCACCAAAATATTTTTGAGTCAGTGCTTGAGAAATTGCTATAGAGTTTTCATCTTTTAGAGCTTCCTCAGCTGTGCCTCTCACGAATTCGAAGGTAAACATATTAAAAATATTAGGAGAAGCATAAAAATTATCTCTTTCGCGGAAGACTTTATCCTCGTACTTAAGGATGCAGGAAGAATTTGTGAAATGCACAGATTTAGTAACTTCGGGAATTTCATCTTGCAATGTATTTCGCAAAGGATGAGGAGTGGACCTGTTAATATTGGTTTCACCTTTCATTGTGTATTTTTTGTTTATACGATATATATTTTCAGGATGATGAGCTTCAAACTGGAGTTCACCTTGAATTACCAGATAAATGATAATTGCCGTAGCAATTCCAACCGCTAATCCTAAGATGTTAATAATTGAGTACATTTTGTACCTTACGATGTTTCTAATTGCTATCTTTAAATAATTTTTAAACATATTTCTAAATCCTTCTTTAAAAATCTAAATTAACAAATCCTGCAATCGCTTCTTCCATAATTTCTCGCAGTTAGCAATTTCAGGGTTGTTTGGAAGAGACAATTTGAGAGAAACCTTAAAAGGATCAAACAAGAAGTTGATCTGAGAGAAATCCTCTTCAAGGTTAAAATTATTTGTGAACATCTAACCTTCCTTTCAATATAATAAATATATTCTTCATTTCTTCTATTCCTTTCGCCTGAGACAGACAGCAAGATGAGGCATTTTTTTTATCTTTTCCCTCGTCCTTCGACAAGCTCAGGATGACACGAGCTCGGAGAAAGCATGATTCTCATTTTACAGTCGCAAACAGGATGTTTGCGGTACATTACTCATACTGCAAAGCATTTGCCGGATTTATATTAGCTGCTTTGAAAGTTTGAAAACTAATGGTCAATATGGAGATGATCAAAGCAATAAAACCGGCAGCAACAAAAATGAGAGGATTGAAAGTGGTACGATAGACAAAGTTCTCCAGCCATTTCGACATACCATAATAGGCAAGAGGCCAGGCGATGAGGTTGGCTAAAAGCACCCACTTGGTGAATTCTTTGGTAAGCAGGAATACAATAGCTTTCACAGATGAACCTAAAACTTTGCGTACTGCCACCTCACGTTGTCTCTGCTGGGTTGTAAAGGATGCTAAACCAAATAGACCAAGACAGGCAATGAGGATCGCTAAAACGGAAAATACTGCAATATTCACAGCAAATGCTCTATCCTGTTGAAACTGGAAATTAAAGAAATCATCGAAGAAGAGAATATTCAGATTTGCTTCCGGAAATGACTCCAGGAAAATTCTATTCAGCTCCTGTAGAGCAAACTCTTGATTCTCAGGTTTAAGTTTTATAAGCAGGCGAGGAACGAATTGGTCACTGTGCACCAATATCATAGGATTAACTTCACGTTTAACTGTGGTCAAGTTCACATCTTTGATCACACCAATAATAGTTCTTTCAAGATGATCTTCATTCTCATCTATCATTACTATCTTTTTACCTATCGGATCATCCCAGCCTAAAGTTTTCATTGCTGCCTCGTTGATGAGAGCAGCATTTTCCACATCAGATGGGAAGTCTGCTGAGAAATCTCTGCCTTCCCTTAGCTTTATCTGTAAGGTTTCTATAAGGTCATTATCGATAAGCAGACGGTCGAACATCATTCCTTTATCTACATTATGACCTTCCGGCACAACTTCCAGACGAACTAAAGTTCCACCCGGCATATTGCTTATAGTTCCCACAGATTCTACAGATGTTAGATTCTCGATCTTATCTTTCATTACTAATGTTTGTTCATTATCAAAATTTGGTAAAACTGCAATATTTTCACGGTTATAACCAAGATCTATACTGTTTAAATAATTGATCTGATCGAGTACGATGAATACTGCAATGATGAGTGCAATGGAAACAGCGAACTGGCCGACCACCAAAACACGACGCAGGAGAACACCCTTTCTACTGCTTTTGAAACTTCCCTGGATCACGCTGAGAGGATTGAAACCAGATAGAATTAGTGCAGGATAAATACCCGATAAAATTCCTACCACAATGGAAGTGGCAACTATGAATAAAGTGAATTTGTAATTTTCTATCAAGTGCAGGTTCAGGTTTTTCTGCAGGAAATTATTTAATTGGGGAATGGCTATTTCAAATATTGCTAAAGCCAGGATCATGGCAATGAATGTGATGATAACCGATTCACCCAGGAATTGCCAGAAGAGCTGAATACGGTTACCTCCGATCACCTTGCGCAGACCAACTTCCCGGGCACGACGGGTAGCTCTGGCACTGGAAAGATTTATAAAATTTATGGAAGCGATGATCAGTACAAAGATGGCAATGATTGCCAATGTATACACTTTCAATCTGTCGTTCTTGCCAACATTCATGAAGTCATAACGCAAATGCGATGAGCCGAGATGAACATCCTTTAAAGGCTGCATATCAGGTTCAAATACTTCGGCAAATCCTCCATCTCTGGCATAGGAGATCAATTTTTGTTTCACCTGGACGGGATCACTTTCAGGATGAATGCGGAAATATCCGGTGAGTGACAAATTTTCCCAGCTATCCCACCAGACTGGATTTCTTTCAATATTCAGCGCGATGATCATACCGAATTGAATATGAGAATTCACCGGAGGAGCTTCCACAATGCCAGCCACAAAAGCATTTTCCATTCTGCCTGCCAAGATAGGTTTTCCAACTGGATCTTCACCGGGGAAAACTGCTTCAGCAATTTCGGGTGTTAGATACACACCACTCATGTTTTCTAAGGGGTTCTCTTTTTCTCCGGCTAATATTCTAAAACTGAAGACCTTGAAAAAATCTGCATCGGCTGCAATTGCTAAGGTTCGGAGTTGATCTTCGATCTGCTCTTCAGGATTCTCAAGAACTTGTCCCACGTTTACTCTGCCAAAACCTGTAAGCCTGGTTGCCGCAGATATTTCAGGAATATTATCCACCAGCCCTGCCATGAGCGGACCGGAAGTGATGGAATAACTTAAAGCACCATCAGCTTCAGAATTATCCAAAGTGAGCATATGATATACATCTTCCGGTTTCTCGTGAAAACTATCGTAGGTGAGATCATCGATCACATAGAATGAAATTATCAAGCAAACTGCCAAGCCAATGGCAAACCCGAAAATATTAATGAACGAATAAGTTTTCTGACGTAATAAATTGCGAAACGCGATCTTAAAATAATTTTTTAGCATTTAGTTCTCCTCTTTTATATATACATTCACTTTACTCATATTTCAGTGCTTCCACAGGATTTGTATTAGCAGCCTTAATCGTTTGAACGCTAACTGTAATGAGGGCAATAAGCAGTGCAGCACCACCGGAAACCAGGAAAATCCAATAGTTGATGCCGGTGCGATAAGCAAAATTCTGCAACCATTTGCTCATGATCCAATAAGCCACAGGACAAGCTATTATGCAGGACAACAGGATCAGTTTGGCATAATCTTTAGAAAGAAGAAACGTTATCTGTAATATCGAAGAACCAAGAACTTTCCTAATTCCTATTTCCTTAGTTCGTTGCTCGGCTGTGAATGAAGCCAGACCAAAAAGTCCCAGGCAAGCAATAAATATTGTTATAAATGTAAAATATCCGAATAAAGTTATTAATTTTTCTTCTGCTCTGTAAAGCCTATCCAGTTGTTCGTCCACAAAAATATAACGGATTGGATCGTCCGGATCATATTCGTTCCATTTATCACGAATAAAATCTACTGTTTGCGAGAGATTTTCGCTCTTGATACGAATGAATAACCGCAGGTTTTCACGATAACGATATTGCATATCGTCTGTTATCAAATATATCAGAATAGGATGCAATTCCTGTCTTACGGAATTTGGATGGAAATCTTTAACCACACCCACAACATCTAAGTAATATCTGGTTCCCAGACTATCTTCAAAGTTGAATACTTTTTTCCCTATCGGTTCGTCCCAACCAAATTTCTTAACAGCTGCCTGGTTTACAAGCACAGATTGTATCCAACTATTCTCATGATCGCGACTAAAATTCCTGCCTTCCACAATTTCCATTTCCATGGTTTCGATGTACTCAAAATCTATTTGCATAAACTGACAACTTGCCTGTTCAAAAGCACCTTCATTATTCTCGACCGTAGCAGGAGAACGATTAAAAGTTGTGCCTGGAATATTGAAAGATATTGCTGCCGAAATAATATCAGGATGAGATGTAAGCTCCTGCTTTATAGTCTGAATCCTGTTTTCCACATCCTGGTCACGGATAGTAACTGCCATCACACATTCTTTGTTAAAACCCAGATCCTTATTTTTCGCATAGAGCAACTGCTTAATAACCAATAGCGTCCCGATGATCATAGCTATAGAAATGCTGAATTGAACAATAATAAGAACTTTTCTGAATAATGCTCCTTTCACCCCTTTGATCGAATCGGATTTTAATGTGTGAACCGGATTAAAACGGGAAAGGAAAAAAGCAGGATAAATACCAGCTGCAATGCCAATAAAGAGTCCTAGCAAAAAAGTTCCAAATAAGTATTCCGGATTCTGAATCAAATTGAATTTCACATCCAATGAAGTTATGGAATTAAAAGCCGGAAGAAGCAGTTCAGCAGCCACCAGCGCCAGGAATGAGCCGGTTAAAGACATTAAAACAGATTCTACCAGAAATTGATTGATCAAAGGTCCACGTTGGGAACCAAAAACTTTTCGCAGTCCAACCTCTCTGCTTCTTCGCACCGATCTGGCAGTAGCCAGATTAATGTAGTTAATACAAGCTATCAGAAGCAGGAAAACAGCAATTATGCAAAATATGTAAATATTAGTAATATCTCCGTTTGGATACATCTCCCACACAAGTTTGGAATGCAACCTGATTGATTTGAGTGGTTGCAGGAAAAGCTCTGTTGAGCCATTTATCCGGTCATACGTTTCTTTCATGTAAGTTTCAAAGAATTCCGGAAATTTTGCTTCCAAATCTTTTGCATCAGCACCATCAACCAACAGCAGATAATGATACACGTGCCATCCGTACCAGACATCCTCTTCACCCTGCCTGTATGCTCCT
>Ga0222666_1000879_pt1 | contig 12911 bp, 6 predicted proteins | sample AntAcemetagen655_FD_181710 | JGI IMG/M metagenome (GOLD analysis project Ga0222666, IMG submission 181710) | Saline water microbial communities from Ace Lake, Antarctica - #655 | ecosystem: Environmental > Aquatic > Non-marine Saline and Alkaline > Saline | place: Antarctica: Ace Lake | collected...
CTAAAAATGAATTATAGAAACTTTTTTAACAATTTGGACAAAGTATTTGATAAACTGGATCTTCTGCGATTCATGTGATTGATTTCTTCCACGTCTGCGAGCATCTATCAAAGCTATCCGAGCTGTTGTTCAAAGATTCATCAGACGCAAAGGCCTGGTACAAAAAACACCGTACGATACTAAAGGAAGATCCCAACGGTGCTTCTAAGTTGATTCGAGCCGTGCGATACAGACGGAGCAAAACAAAAGAGACCCAGGGAATTGAAGCAGAGCTCAAGTATCTCCAGCGCAACAGAAGAAGAATGAATTACTTTGAATGGCAGCAAAACAAACTCCCGATTGGAAGTGGTGTCATTGAAGCCGCGTGTAAGAATCTCATTGGTGCCCGAATGAAGAAATCAGGTATGCGATGGACCATTGATGGCGGTCAAACTGTTCTTACACTTAGATCTCTCATGTTGAGCAATCGTTGGGAGCATTTCTGGACGTTTTTCGTCAACCGTCATTTTCCCGGGTTTGGAACGTAATATCAGGCGTACACCCAAAAGATCTTCGATCCTTTCTTTACCACAAAGGACGTTGGAAAGGGGACCGGCCCGGGTCTTTCTTTAAGCTACGGTATCATCAAAAATCATAATGGAGAGATCAAAGTATCTGAAACAGGTCCCCGAGGAACAACCTTTATCGTTAGGCTCCCGGTTAAATAACGTGTTCAAGTTTCTGTTTGGCTTTTTCACACACACCGACTGCAGGGCTTCTTCGAAGTCTTTTGGACCATCAGCGAATTATATATGATAGCACGGAGTACTATATGTCGAATAGCATACTAAAACCCGAAATCAGAACCACTTCAATCAATGCCCTGTTTCAGTGGATGCGCATCTTTTATGGTGATGAAGCACCCTCTATATTACTCAGGGATATTGATGACCTTGAAGGCAAGTTGGTTTATCATATTGATTCTTTTGATAGGAATGCTGTTTCTCTTAATAATAGCACTGAGAGAACGGCGCCAGTGACACCGGATCTTCTGGAATTTGAGGGTGACTACTTCATACCCAACTGGTTGACAGTCAAGCTGTTTCTGAATTCCAGAGGATATCTTCCGGGTGGGGAACCCCATTTTATACTTGGACAATGGATGATAAAAAATATTGAGTATTATAGGAGCAAGGGCTTATATGTGAAATTCTTTACCCCTAAAGGTGTGATGAAGCAGGCCGGCAAATTATACAGCCGGGTCATCAGATGCAAAAGACTGGTTTTTATCAAAGATGAGAATACGGATGAAGGGGGAACGCTTCAGTATTTTTTCAAGGATGATATAACAGCGTATAAAGATTTAAAGACCGTTAAGGAAATCTGTGAGATGAACAGGGGTGTTTTTCACGATTCATTGGCCCAGACATTTTACTCAGAAGTTGCAGTCAATGAAACAAAGTGTTTTCACAATGATGGGCTGTGCGAATACGAAGTAAAGTGGGGTCATAATGTATTCTACCCGTTTAGATGGCTTCTGGCGTTCAATTATTTGTTTCAAAGGTCTACATTTGAAAGAAAAGACAAGAAGATCTGGGATTCGCGTATATTTGACCTAAAAGAACAATTGGCACTGAAAAAAGAAGCGGAGGATGCATTGAAACGGGCCTATGATGACTTGGAAGATCGCGTTGCGGAACGGACGACCGAGCTATCAAAGGCCGGCGTCCTTCTAAGAAAAGAGATTGCTGAACGAATGCATGCGGAAGAGGCCTTGAAAAAGGCTTACGAAACACTCCAAAGCACGCAAGCCCAACTGATTCAATCGGCCAAACTGGCCTCCATCGGAGAGTTGGCCGCGGGTGTGGCCCACGAGTTGAATCAGCCTTTGATGGTGATCCGAAGTACGGCCCAGTTCATTGAGAGGGACGCTAAAAATGAAAGATTGGACCGCGATAAATTGATCGATCTCCTGAGAGACGTAGAGAGGAACACCAAACGGATGATGAACACCATCAGCCATCTCCGAGTCTTTTCGCGACAATCCTCGAAGGATTTTTCCGCCGTTGATGTGAATAGGGTTATTGAGGATTGTTTTCTGATGGTGGGCGAGCAACTACGTGTTCATAATATCGAGATAAGAAAGACACTGGAGCCCATGCTCCCCAAGATTCTGGGCGATGCCAACCAACTGGAGCAGGTTTTTTTGAATCAGATTACCAATGCCCGGGATGCCCTTGAACAAAGGGAACAGGATGAAGGGGCAAACACTGAAGGAGAATCACGAAACATAAAGACGATCGAGATCTTGACCAGGGTTTCGGAGGATGACAAGGACAATCTCGAGATTTTGATCAAGGACACGGGTGGAGGAATTCAGGAGGAGGATATGGAGAAGATATTTGATCCTTTCTTCACGACCAAAGGAATCGGCAAGGGGACAGGGCTGGGGCTTTCCATTAGTTATGGCATTATCAAGGATCATCAAGGTGAGATCGAGGTGGCTGAAACCGGGCCGCAGGGGACGACCTTCCGGATCCGGTTGCCGATTTCAAAATCAAACGAATGGAGAGGGGAGAGAGGATAAACGTGCGCTCATCTACTATCTGGATAACAGCATATGTTTCGGATTCAGGGCGGTGACAGTCTTTGCATCCTCAGGGAATGTTGTTCGAACAATCATTTGGTCCTTCTCGTCTCCTGCTCGGAGAGTTTATGGAAAGGGATTGACTAAATATAAGTACGTCCCTTTTTATGCGGGGAGTATAAGGAACTTGATCTTGTGTGTCAAGTCAACTACCACCCCTCGAAGGGATGCTGGTTGATTCACTGAAGAGAAAAGTACAAGAGGTTCTTCTTCATTTCCAGGATATGAAAAATGAAGACCTATCGCTTTTTGGTTTCTATAATGAATTGTCAATCGCATGAACCAAATTACCCCAAATCATTTTTTTAAAACTATAAATGCCCTATTGACAACCAGCCCCTGTTTTACTATTTTCTCTAAATACAATTGACTTCCCTTATCGAAACTGGGTATCTTGCCTGGATAACTTCCATTATGGATGTGGGTCCTTTGATGCCCGCGTCCAACAGGGAGGCATGTTGTGAATAGTCGTCATGTTGACAGATCCATTCCTTGGGGAGAAGGCTTCTCCCTCCACGAAACAGGGAACCTCGTCTTCTGTTCCTTTCTGCGTCCGCCTCATCTTTTGCCACCTGCAAAGCCTTTTACTCTACCCTATCTTTTTTCCTGTAATCCCTTTCGGGAAACACGATGCAAACCCTTCTGGAGCGAAAGACCTGCAATCACCGGAGAGCTTGCCCTCGTCATCTTCAAAAGACACCCTGGCCTGCGAAAAGGGAAGTCCCACTATCATCAGCCTGATCAGTCCGGAAAGGAGGACGCTGCATATGAACGAGAAAATTCTGGTTATCGATGACGAACCCGATATTCTGAAGACCCTGGAAATGACGCTCAGCCAGGAGGGGTATCATATCACCACCGCCACAGGGGGCGAAGCGGCCTTGGAAATATTCCGCCGGCAGCCCTTTGAACTGGTGATCACGGATATGCGGATGCCCGGCATGGACGGCATCGAGGTGATTCGCCAGGTCAAGGAGCTGGATCCGGACGTGGAGGCCATCGTGCTCACTGGTTACGCCACCCTGGAAAACGCCGTTTTGTCCCTTCGAAATGTGGGCGCCTTTGACTATCTGACCAAACCTCTCGAAAACATCGATGAGATCTTTATGGCAGTGGAAAAGGCCCTGGAAAAGCGGCGGTTGACCCTGGAGAACCGTGCGCTTCTCCAAAATCTCAAGGACAAAGAGGCGGAACTGGTCCGTCAAAACCGGGCACTTCGGGAGAGCGAGCTGCTGAAGCAGACCATTCTGGACGGGATTGGCAGCACGCTCTGTTTTGTTAACCCTGAACTTAAAATCGTGTGGGTCAATCGGGCAGTCGAGAAGGCCACCAATCTCTCCGTGGAAGAGTTGGTGAGCCGAAAGTGCTGTGATGTCTGGGGAATAGAGCTGGGCCCTCCCGAGGAATGTCCACTGAGCAAGGCGCTTAAATCCGGAAAAAAAGAGCGGGCCATCATGACGTACCCGGACGGAAGGATCATGGATGTGCGGGCACATCCGGTCTGTGACGACACAGGCAGACTTGTGGGGGTCTTGGGGCTGCTGAGAATCGCCGATGATATTACGGAAAAGGCCCTGGCCGAGAGGGCCTTGAGGGAGAGCGAAAAGAAGTACCGGGAACTAACTGATTCCCTGCCCGTGAAGCTGTTTGAGGCGGACGCTAAGGGAACCCTGACATTCCTGAATCCCTTTGCCCTTGAGAAACTGCAATATACCCAGGAAGACCTGACAAAAGGTCTTCATATTAAGGATATGGTGGATACAAACCAGTGGGACAAGGCCCAAAAGGATTTCCGGAAAGGGATCGCCGAAAAATCGTACGAGACCATAGAATCCGTGGCAAAGAGGAAAGACGGAACCACCTTTCCTGTTTTGGTGAACATTTACCCGATCCTCGAGAAGAACCGGTTTTCAGGCCTGAGGGGCTTTGCGGTGGACATCACCAAGCGGAAGCAACGGCTGGAGGAAATGACCCGGATGGCCAAACTCGAATCCCTGGGCACCCTGGCCGGCGGGATCGCGCATGATTTCAACAACCTGCTCAGCATTATCCTCGGGAGCATAGAACTTGCCAAATGGGACATGGCGCCTGAAACGCCATCGGCCCGGGCCCTGAAAGATGCGGAGAGAGGATGCCATACGGCCAAGGAACTGACCGGACAGTTTATCACCTTTTCCAGGGGTGGAGACCCGCAAATGAGGACCACCCCCATCGATACACTTCTCAGGAACACGGTGCGGCTGTGCCTGAGCGGCTCCAACGTGAATTGTGAATATAGCATTGCGGATGATCTGTGTCTTGCTGAATTGGATGAGAGACAGATAGGACAGGTGATCCAGAACCTGATTCAAAATGCCATAGCGGCCATGCCCGAAGGTGGAACCGTGCAGGCCCGAGCAGAGAATGTAGAGGTAACGGAAAAAGGGCAACCTCCTGTTCCGGGGATGTCAGAAGGCGCTTATATCAAATTGGAGATTCAGGATGAGGGGGCCGGGATCTCGGAAGAAGATAAACCCAGGGTGTTTGACCCCTATTTTTCCACCAAGGCCCGGGGTGCTCAAAAAGGGATGGGCCTGGGATTGACCACGGCCCTTTCCATCGTTAATAAGCATGGTGGGTTCATGCACCTGGAGTCGGAGGTGGCCTCGGGAACCAAAATATTCATCTATCTGCCGGCCGCCCTTCAGGAGGAAAAAGAAGCGGAGGCCGGTCCAGTGGCCCCTGTCCTCGGGGGCGATGCACCTTTAAAGGGTCAGAAGGTCCTGGTGATGGATGACGAAGCAATGCTCAGGGATCTTACCAAGCAGATGCTTCACCTGCTCGGGCATGAGGCTGAGACGGTCAGTGACGGCGACGAGGCCGTTGAGGCATACAAGAAGTCCCTGGAGGCCTCTGAGCCCTTTGATCTGGTAATACTCGACCTGACCGTGAAGGGCGGGCCGGGTGGAAGAGAGGCCATCCGGGAACTGTTGAAACTGAATCCCGACGTAAAAGCGGTCGTATTCAGCGGCTATGCGGATGATCCGGTCATGTCAAACTGCGAGGAATACGGATTCCGCGCCTCCCTTGCCAAACCTTTCCAGATGGCATCCCTGGAGGATGCTGTGAGAAAGGCACTGGCCTGAGTTCGCGGGCGGTGACTTTGATGGTTTTGTAAAAACCCTCAGTTCATGACGCTTTTGGAAAAGCCCCAGATACAAGGCGTGCAAATCTTGAGGAATGAGGTGTACTTATAGTACGCCGCAGTGACGAAAGATGCAGCACAACGCCGTAGATGGGGTTTTTATGAAAGCGTCAACTTTGTTTTTCCCTGGTTATAATGAGACCAGGGGTTTGACGAAGGAAAAAATAGATGAACCATACCGGAAAGCAAAAGATCGCCCGAAATGCCTATGACTGGCTGGCGGATTTTTTTTCTCCTCCCAATCTCGCTGCAGAAGAGAGATCCAGGAGGACCTTGACTGCACTCGTCGTCATTGCCTCAATTCCGGTGCTCTTTGGCTACTCCTTTTTCCACTTTTTTGCCTCTCGTTTTCTGCTTGCAGGCGCGATTTTTTTCTCGGGTGTAATCATCCTGGTATGTATCCTGATCGCCAGAAAAAAAGCGGATGCAACGATTTTTTACAGACTCGGTATAGCAGCTATCGGGCTCCTTTTCCTCTACCTCTTGGGAACCGCCGAGACTTATCCCGGCCGCATGTTCTGGACTTTTATCTTCCCCCTTGAATCCCTGTATTTACTGGGAAGAAAGGAGGGCCTCCTTTACACTGCTATCTATTATCTCATTGCAATGACCCTTGTGTTGACCCAGAGTTTCGGCGTGCTGCCGGGCGATCATGAATTGCGTTTCAAGGTGGAATATCTCTTCTCTCTTCTTGTTGTCAGCCTGATTTCCTACTGTTTTGAATTCGTCCGATTCCAGTATCAGGAGATCAAAAAATGGCGGCAGGCCAGTCTGGAAGCCGTCAATCAGCAGTTGAGTGAGGAGATTGAAAAACGAAAAATGATGGAACAGGCTGCGAGAGATGCACTCCTGGAGCTCAAGGAAGCGCAGTCGCAATTGATCCAATCCGCCAAACTGGCCTCTATCGGAGAGCTGGCCTCCGGCGTTGCCCATGAGTTAAATCAGCCCTTGATGGTCATTCGGGGAATCGCGCAGTTGCTCCGGCGAAACCTTCGAAAGAATAACTTGAATAATGAAGAATTGATGGGGCAGCTTGATCCAATTGTGAGGAACACCAAGCGAATGATGAACATCATCAACCACTTGCGGACTTTTTCCAGACAATCAACATCCGATTTTGCACCGGTGGATGTTAATCAAATCTTAGAAGACTCCTTCCTGATGATCGGCGAGCAGTTGCGCCTTCGAAATATCCAGGTGAATACGCAGTTCGCATCCGATCTTCCCAAGATCAAGGGAGATCCCAACCAATTGGAGCAGGTCTTTTTAAACCTGATTACCAACGCCAGAGATGCGGTTGAGATGAGGGATGACGGACAAGGGACAAAGAACGATTCGATTCAGGATCGAGATGAATATAGGGGAATAATTATACTTGCAACAAAGAAAGGTGTCTTATCCAATCAAACATCAACAACCGACAATCGACAATCCAAGGATTTCATCGAGATTCTGATCAGGGACAACGGGGGCGGTATTTCTGCTGAGAGGGTTGAAAACATCTTTGATCCTTTTTTTACCACTAAAGCGGTGGGTAAAGGTACCGGCCTGGGGCTTTCCATCAGTTACGGGATCATCAAAGACCATCAGGGAGAGATCGAGGTGGCGGAAACGGGGCCTGAGGGGACGACTTTTCGAATTAGATTGCCGGTTTCGGAATAAAGGGGGTCTGACGTCCCCCCATCGGGAGGCGAAAAAGACAGTCTTCGTTCAGGCATTATTTATGTTGAAATAAGAGGAATTGTTGCACAGATAAAGATAGGCTAACCCTCAACCCTAATCCCATGGTGACGGAAGTGGGGATCGGGTGCAGTCGATGCTTGATCCCAGCGCCTTTGCTGCCCCTGTGCCGGAAGGAGAATCCTTTGAACGAAACACTGTCGATCGAGGAGTTGAGGAGATACCGCATAGCCTTTTTCACCATGAGCGTCGGTGCACTCCTCCTCTTGGGGTTCGGATTTGTCGACCTTTTTCATAACTGCCTCCTGGAAGCCTTTTCCAATTTCTTTGTTAGCCTTTTCATCATTGTTTCGCTGCTGGTCATAAGGAGAAGGAGAAGCAAAGCCGTTCTCCTTTTCTGTGTACGCCTCATCCTCTTTCTTATGGGACTATTTTGGATCTATTTTGCCCTTTTTACAGACCAACAAGAAGCCAAGGTCCTCTGGTGTTATCTCTATCCCCCCATTGCCTATTTCATGTTTGGAAAAAGAGAGGGAACCGTATGGATGCTGGCCTTCTATGTGCTCATCTTAGGCGCTCTGTTGATGCCTTTTACCTTTTTGGACCTCGGCCGTTACAGCGCCGGGTTTAAACTGCGTTTCCTGTCCTCTCTGGCCTTTCTGGGGGCTATGGCTTATTACTTTGAAAAGGTCCGCGACGAAACCCAACGTCAGCTCGAAGAGCGACACCAGCAATTGATGCATTCAGAGAGCCGTTACCGGGAGGCTTATGAGACCCTAAAGGACACCCAGGCTCAATTGATCGAGTCAGGAAAACTTGCATCCCTCGGAGAGCTCGTTGCGGGGGTGACCCATGAATTGAACCAGCCGCTGATGGTCATTCGAACCAGTGCTCAACTGATGAATCGGTCTTCAAGAAAAGGAACTCTAAGGGCCGAAGATATGGTTGAAACCACAGATCAAATTGACCGAAGCACAACCCGTATGATGCGGATCATCCAGCATCTCCGTACCTTTTCCCGTGAGTCTCAGCCGCAGTTTTCCACTGTGGACATCCATAATCCCCTCAATGAGTGTTTTCTTATGATCGGGAATCAACTCCGGATTCACGACATAGATGTCGTCATGGATGTGCCTTCGGATTTACCCAAGGTTCTGGGTGATGGCAACCAGTTGGAGCAGGTATTTCTAAACCTACTCTCCAATGCACGTGATGCCATTTTTGAAAAACGGGAAGGGAAACCAGACGCAGGGAATGGGATCGCGGCCGGACTTGGCAAGATATGGATCAGGGCTCTCTCGGTTCGTGACGGCCGGGAGTTCATTGAAATTGAGATCGGTGATTCTGGAATCGGCATTTCCCCTGAGAACCTGGAAAAAGTCTTTGATCCCTTTTTCACCACAAAGGAGATAGGAAAAGGAACGGGTCTCGGTCTTTCCATCAGCTATGGGATTATCAAAGACCATCAGGGGGAAATCGAGGTGGCGGAAACAGGACCTGAGGGGACGACCTTTCGAATCAGATTGCCGGTTTCGAAATCAAGGGGGTCTGGAGGACAGAAAGGGTAGACGTGGGGTCCTGTTGGCTCGGTAGAAGATCTCACGGGTGAACGTTGATGTTAGCAGCGGTGCTTGTGGCCTTGATTTGCGCCAAAAGAGTCTTCCCTGTGGATCACCGGCAAAGATCTTGACAGAATTTTTGAGCCTTTCTTTACCACCAAGGAGGTCGAAAAGGGCACTGGGCCGGGGCTGTCCAACGGCCATGGTAATGTGAAAGAGCACGGTGGAACCATTGATATGACCAAGGCCGGCCCAGCGGGGCCTGTGTTTAGAGTCTGTTTTCCCGTCAGATGACCGAAACGGCTTTCCGGGCAAAGATAGGACTGGAGGAGCAGCCCTTTGATCCAACGGCTTGGGCAAAGATATCGAGAGAATGGTTCCCGACTACCGGGCTCACGGGAAACACGAGGGGCAATCAGGTCACTGCCCATGCATGACGCCAAAAAGAAACGAAAGGCAGCCAGATGACGATATCCGTTTCAACCGAAATCTGTCCCATATCCGGCTTGAGGATATTGAAAAAGCCGGAGTGGACCGATATAGATTTTGGTGAAAGCCACAGGGCGAACATCAGCCTGCTGGGCGATCGAATCATCGTAAACCGATCCTCCGGTTTCGTTACGCTGAACAGTCTCAAACAGTCCGTGGCTTTCATGGATAGACTTATCTCCAGCGCCGTGGGCGTAAAAAATCAATATGTTATGATAGAAGATGTTTCCAATCTGAAAGGAAACTCGATTGAGGCCCGCAGATGCTATATTTCCCACGTGAAAAAGCAGAAACCCCTTTTGCGGCTGATCTTTTGTAACGCCTCAACCCTCTTAAAAATAAGTTTCAAGCTGGCCAAAAAACTGAATGTCGCCCCATTCGAGGCGGACATGGTTGACACCTATTCGGATGCGGTCAGACTCGCACTTGACACCTTGGAAAGGAACCTGTCGCCAACAGAGGAGACCCGCGGTGTTGATTTCATACATCCTATCCATGACCAACCCGCGGATGCAGAGACCGGGGAGACCACAAAAAAGAATTGCTGGGGATTTGATGAAGAGGGCTATTCATTGGATATTGAGATGATTCATGGAAATATCCCCCATTCCGTATCCAAAGGCTTCATGAAGGAGGTGCACATCTCCATGATCGAAAAATGTAGACAGGAGGTGTTCGAATCCATACAGCCGGGCGGGCGAATCGACTATTTCATAGCATCGGTGGGTGGATTCTCGGGTGTGAATCCCAAGGCGCGAATCCTTTTTATGAATTCCATGAAGCGATGGCATGAACGCCACCCCTTCAAGATGTTCATTTTTTACGGGTCAAACCGATTCATGCGCACCGCCGCCAATCTGGCAAGGCCATTTATGCCGTTCAAGGTACGAACGGCCCGGGATCTGAACAACGCCCTCGAAATGGTTGCTCTGGGAAACGGGGTGGCCGCGGATTATGAGACCGGGTCGGAAGATGGTTCGGCGGGCTTGGAATCCCTGGAAGTACTTACAAAAGAGCAGCATGTGGAGGAACTCCTTGGGTATATCGCCAACATAAGATGGGATTCGGAAGGCCCGGAGTTTTCCTCGCAGCCCAGCTCCTCCCATCCCCTGAGTGCCGTGTTCGATGCCATTTTGCTCATCAAATCCGAGATGGACCAGCTCTTTAAAGAACGCGAGACGGCTAATGAAGCCCTCACACAGGCGCGGGATGGCTTGGAAAGAGGGGTGGAGGAGCGCACGACCAAACTGTTAAAGGCAAACGAGCGACTTCGGGACGAGATCAAAGAACGCAAAGCAGCGGTAGCGGCCCTGATGGAAAGCGAAGATCGTTTCAGATTCATGGCGGATCTATCCCCATTTCCAATTTCCATCATCGATGCCGGGGGTCGATATATTTATTTAAATCCGAAATTTTCCGAAGTGTTCGGATACGCCCTCGAGGATATTTCACATGGGCGGAACTGGTTTCGCAAGGCATATCCCGATCCCGCGTATCGACGAAACGTCGTGACAGCCTGGATCTCTGATCTGCAAAACAGGTACATATACGGCTTTCGGGGCCGAGAGTTCCAGGTTGTATGCAAGGACGGTACGATTCGAACCATTTTGTTCAAACCCGTGTCCATGAAGGATGGGAAGCAGTTTGTTGTCTATGAGGACCTGACGGAACAGAGAAGGGCCGCCGCCGAACTCAAAAGGGCCTTTGAGCAACTCAAAAATACGCAGGCGCAACTCGTTCAATCGGGCAAACTTGCCTCCATCGGTCAGCTGGCCTCTGGGGTGGCCCATGAGCTGAACCAGCCGCTGATGGTGATTCGGGCCACGGCCCAGATGATCAAACGAAGGCAAAATAGGGGAGAGTTAGGCACTGCTGAACTGACAGAGCACCTGGAACCCATTGAAAGAAACACCAAAAGGATGATGAATATCATCAACCACCTGCGCACCTTTTCCCGGCAGTCTCAATCGGATTTTCAACCGGTGGATGTCAATACAATCATAGAGGACTCCCTCTTGATGGTGGGGGAGCAGCTTCGCCTTCGCAATATTGAGCTCAAGAAAGACCTGGAAAAGGCGCTTCCCAAGGTCCGTGGAGATGCCAACCAATTAGAGCAGGTCTTCTTGAACCTGGTCACCAATGCCAGGGATGCGGCGGTAGAAAAAATGCGCAATAACCCGGACTCGGATTTTCAGGGAACCATCCAGGTCATCACCCGCGGCAGGGGGACGCAAAGGCATTTCATCGAAATGTTGATAACGGACAACGGGGGCGGGATCTCCGACGCGGCTATGGACAGGATTTTCGACCCCTTTTTTACCACCAAGGATGTGGGTATGGGAACGGGGTTGGGCCTTTCCATCAGCTATGGGATTATCAAAGACCATGGGGGAGAGATCGAGATGGCGGAGACCGGGGCTGGGGGGACGACCTTTCGGATCAGATTGCCGGTTTCAAATCAAGCGAATAGACAGTGAAGAGAGGGAGGGTATGCTCATTCACGGCGAAATCATTGCCAGAAAATATGGACTTCCATGCGTTACGGGCATCCCTGATGCTGGCCGGCGGATAAAGACCGGCGACACCATTACCTTAGAGGGTTATCTGGGAATTGTGATTATAGGCGAACCAACGCTGAGCGATTCATATTCAAAGGACATTGAGCCATCCACATAACAGATCTTGATTATTGGATGATTCATATTAGTTGAAAAAAACGTTATTGTCAGTTTGACTCTGCGGGATAAATAATCATTGGCGCGGCGTCGTCAAAAGCGTGTGTCTGCAGAAAAAGCCGACAAGCGCTGACCGCACCCGAGGACATATTTTCAGTGTTTAAACAATCTTTTTTTATCAAAATGAAATAAAAAAATGTCAAAACAATCTATTTTAATGGCCACTATTTTGATCGCCGGTGCTGTTGCCGATACAATTTTTGCCTATTATGTTTGGAAGGTTAGAGAGGTAAAAAAAGGTGCTGCCATTGGTGCTGCCGTCCTTTTGGCTGGCAGCATATGGATGTTATGTTACGCCATGGAAATGTTGTTTTTCGACTTCGCAACAAAGATGTTTTTTAAGAAAGTAAAACACATTGGCGTGTATGCATTTCCGATATTATGGCTTATCTTTTCTCTTGTTTATACAGGCCGTGAAAAATTGCTCACACGGCGCCTCCTTATACTGCTCCTTATTATCCCATCGATTGCATTTGTTCTGGTTATTACCAATGAATTTCACGAAATTTATTGGAGTAAATTTTCTTTTGTTAACGAAAGTGGGATTACTGTTTTTGAGGCTCAGGATACCCCATATCAATTTCTACTCAATAGTTATATGTATATTTTGTTTTTTGGGGGATGTCTAATTCTCCTTC
>Ga0222666_1000885_pt1 | contig 12881 bp, 8 predicted proteins | sample AntAcemetagen655_FD_181710 | JGI IMG/M metagenome (GOLD analysis project Ga0222666, IMG submission 181710) | Saline water microbial communities from Ace Lake, Antarctica - #655 | ecosystem: Environmental > Aquatic > Non-marine Saline and Alkaline > Saline | place: Antarctica: Ace Lake | collected...
GCTGGAATTAATAGAATGCTCACCAAAATTAAATAGAAAATTATTAGCTGCGCTGATTGTGAATTTGAAGGTAGGCGGTATATTCATTTGCGATAATGATCTTTTTCAAAAAGATATTAGCAAGCTGTTAAATAGTGACTTTAAATCTTGTTATATTTTAATAAAACAACTTACTTGCCTCTTCCCGGTGTATTTTAAAAGTATCGGAGCCGAAGGTAAAATTCGGGATACTACTACTGCTTTGGATAAACAATCTTTTCGCGAAGATAAATTAATCCATTTTTTAAGAAAACAAATACATACGGAAAGTAATAATACCCATATTGAATTGATTAAAAAGATATTTTGTTTCTGGTATGACGGTAATACCCAACCTCTATTAAAACACCTTCCACTAGATATTCAAAATGAATTAGAGGTGTCAGGAAAATGGTTTAATCCGGTTCATAATGCAGTTCGAGTGCTTTGCGAGAAGATGCAGGCCAGTCCGACAACGATTCTTGAAAAAGATATTAAAATAATACGATCAAATATAAAAGAAATAGATGAGATTGATAAACCAACCGGGAAAAGAATTATGTATATAATCGAACTATATAGATTGTTAGAGCATAAATATTCTTTAGATCCAAAGGATATTATTAATGATTTGAAAAGTACATCTTTTGTACCCGTGAAAGAAATCGATAATCTGGCGATACATTTAAAAGAAAAGAGATATACAACTTCCATTAAACAAATTTTTTCAATGATCTCCCGGTTAAGAGAAATTGTATTAAATAGAAAAGAAAGTAAATCACATGAAGATATTTATTACAAACGTCATATTGCTGCCGGAATGCCTTCCATGTTTGGACAATATTCTGAAATAAAATTTGAATCTCTGGGATTAATTTTCCGATTAGAGAGATTAGCCGATTACCTGATTAATCAATTGATCAATCAAAGAAATTTAGATTACATGACGATTGATGGTTTTCACAATGCTGCGAAATTATTAGAGCTGTTTAAAGAGGGTTTAAAACTAAATGGTATTTCAAGTGAAAATTTTGACTCAAATTTAGAAATGCTTCATTATAGTTTTAAAACATCAACCTTTTCCATGGATCAATTTGTAAATGTCTTCTATTTTCTTACCTTGAATATTAAAGAAATTATAGAGAATTATTATATGAATCCTTTTAATTCTTCATTAAAGGCCATTATACCGAAATTTATCAAGGAGAAGCGAAAAAAAGAAAATTCCCGGATAAATCTTGATTATATTACCTACAAAAGATCAGAAGAATTTTTTCGCAATGTCATATCATCTGCTTTTTTAGTACAACATTTGGATAATTATCTTTCCCGGGTTTTGGTAACCTTAAGGGATATGGTAGAAAAATTAGATCCTAAAGTAATTCATATGCTGTTGAATTATGACCCAAAACTACTTTTTTCTTCTTTTTACCAATCTACTCCCAGGGTAGATAACCAGACATTTTTAGGAGCAAAGGCTTATTACCTTAAAAAACTTTATTCCTATAAATTTCCTGTACCCCCAGGATTTATTATTACTACGGAGTGGTTTCGGGATAGAAAAGCAGTAAAACAGTTTCCGGAAATGTATAAAGCAATATTAGAATTAATTGAAAATAAAATAAAAGAAATAGAAAAAATTACCGGAAAATATTTTGGAGATTTAAAAAATCCTTTATTATTAGCTGTTCGTTCAGGAACCGTTATTTCCATGCCGGGAGCAATGGATTCGCTGTTGAATATTGGAATGAATGACAATATTGCCGAAAGTTTAAGTAAACAACCCGGTTATGGATGGGCAGCATGGGATTCTTATCGAAGATTGTTGCAGAATTGGGGAATGGCCCATGGTATTCCAAGAGATGAATTCGATAAAATAATTGTAGATTTTAAGTCATTTTATCGGGTAAAAGAAAAGAAAACTTTTAGTAATCAACAGATGAAAACCATTGCTTTATCCTATAAAGACTTATTACATGAAAGGGGAGTGACGCTTGAAGAAGATCCTCATAAACAATTGTTGCAGGCAATTATTTTTGTATTCCAATCCTGGTATAATCAAAGAGCTACGATCTATCGAAAAAAACTTCAAATTGCCGAGGAATGGGGAACTGCGGTTATTGTGCAGGAAATGGTTTTTGGTAATATGAATTCTGATTCCGGAACCGGCGTAGTTTTTACCAAAGTACCTTTCGAAAAGAGTTCTGATGTTATTCTTTATGGTGATTTCAGTCGAAGAAGCCAGGGAGAAGATATCGTATCAGGATTAGTTCACACTCTACCGGTTTCTGAATTCCAAAATAAAAAAACGCCGCACTTGAAAGGGGAATCTTTAGAAAAACAATTTCCTGAGATTTATCAAGAGCTTCTCCGATTAGCAAGAGATTTGGTGTATAAAAAAGGATACGAACATCAGGAAATTGAATTTACTTTTAAATCAAAAAATAAAAAAGATTTATATATCTTGCAAACCAGGAATTATATTTTGAAAAATAAAGAAATTATACCGGTTTTTATGGATCCGGCAATACATGCGCATTTAGTTGGTACAGGAATTGGAATAGGCAAAGGTGCAATGAATGGTCTAGCTGCTTTTAATATGAGAGATCTAGAGGTACTTACTAAAAAATATCCGCGTAAAAATAAGATTTTAATTCGCCCGGATACAGTTCCTGATGATATTGCCATGATTTTTGAATGTGACGGATTGCTGACCGCTCGGGGAGGAGTCACTTCTCATGCAGCAGTTACAGCTGCTCAATTAGGAAAGACCTGTGTAGTAAATTGCAGGCAATTAATCGTTATAGAACATGAACGAAGATGTTTTGTAAATAAAGCAGAGTTTAAAACAGGTGATGAAATCGCCATAGATGCACATTTGGGGAATATTTATAAAGGTAATTATTTGATCAGTTCGGAACAGATTAATTTGATTTAGAGGAGGTACATACTATAAAATGAATTCAGTCACTGATAGAAATTATTTAGGCATTAACGGATTGGGCAGAATCGGCAAACTAACCTTATGGTATCATCTACAGGAAAATCATTTTGACGGATTTGTGATAAATGTTGGTCGCCAAGTGGGAAATAGCCTGGAAGATATTATTCATCTGCTGGGAACTGATTCAACTTACGGATCAATAGAAAAATTTCTATTTGGTGTTAATGCAAAAAAAGAAATTAAAGTAATTGATAGTAAAAGTAATCATTTAGAAATTTTTGGCAAACCAGTGAAAATTCTTTGCAAAGCAAGAAATCCAAAAAACATAGAGTGGAGAGAAAATAAAGTAAAACTGGTTGTTGATACTACGGGGGTATTCAACGATCCTACTCGATTGGAAGATGATATAAAAGGTAGCTTGCGTGGACATTTATCAGCAGGTGCTAAAAAAGTAATTAATAGCGCTCCTTTTAAAATAAAAGATAAAACAAAAAAAATTCCCGAAGATTGTGCTACTCTTATCTATGGAATTAATCATACTTCTTTTAATCCAAACAATGATAATATTATATCTGCCGCATCATGTACAACAACCGCTCTTGCCCATATGGTCAAACCTTTATTGGAAAAGGAAGAAACTTCTAATATTCTTACCGCCTCATTGTCTACTATTCATGCGGCAACCAACACTCAAAAAGTATTGGATTCTGTTCCGGCTTCAGGAACATCGGATTTGCGTAAAAATAGGATGGCATTAAATAATATTATTCTTTCAACAACCGGAGCCGCGACCACCTTGGAGAAAGTTATTCCGGAAATAAAACGGGTAGGGTTTATGGCGGATTCGATACGTATTCCCATTGATACCGTTTCCCTAATAAATTTAAATCTTACTTTCCATGCGTATATGGATAAAAAAGGGGAACCGGTGATCAGTAGAAAATTTTTAAATGATATTTATAAAAATGCGGCTCAGGGAGCGCAGAAAGAGTTACTGTACTATAGCGACAACCAAAATGTCTCTTCTGATTTAAAGGGTAAGATGGCTGCTGTTGTTATTGAGGGGCATGATACCCATACCAGAACCGGCTTTATCGATCTTAAGCCTGAAATGCTTAAAAAGATGGGATTAGATTATAATAATGAAATCAATATACCTGTTACTCATTCTGCTTTATTCGGATGGTATGATAATGAGTTTGGTAGTTATGTCAACTGTTTGGGTAAACTCACTGTTTATATAGATAACGTACCAGGGGAATGATGATCAACTGAATCTCCTATATCTCCTACTAAATACGAAATATACAAGAAATTTATGCAGATCTCTAATTATTAGGTTCTTAATAAAACACTAATATAATTTATTCCATGGTTTAAATCTTGTTTTTCCTAAAAGATACAAAATAATTTTTCGTACATCAAATTACGTAATATAGATTTTTTTAACAATATGTCGAAAGGCAATATTTTTTTGACAAACTCGTTAACCTTACATATAATGTTGGTTAACATAAATCATTTATCAGCTATTCGGAGAAAATAACTTGAAAATAAATATACGTCAAATGACTTTGATTTCTTTGTTCGCTGCTCTAACAGCGGCAGGAGCCTTTATTTCCATTCCTTTTCAGCCGGTCCCCTTTAGTTTACAAACATTATTTACACTTTTAGCGGGAATGACTTTAGGAAGTGCATCCGGATCGATGAGTCAGGTTATTTATATATTGTTAGGGGTGATTGGCTTGCCCGTTTTTGCCGGTTTTAAAAGTGGGATGGGAATATTACTTGGACCAACCGGTGGCTTTTTGTTTGGATTTGTGATTTCTGCATACGTTATCGGTAAAATAACAGAAGAAAAGAAAGAAAAATATATTTTTTATTATTTACTAGCCGGTTTTACAGGAACTGTCATTATTTATTTTATCGGAGTAACCCAGCTATCTTTAATTACAGGTATAGGAATAAAAAAAGCTATACTTATAGGAGCATTGCCTTTTTTACCGGGGGATATTCTAAAAATTATCGCAGCTTCTTTTATAGCGAGCAAACTGAAAATAATCAAACTTAATGACAAATAGATATTTTTAATAGATGTTTAATTCGAAGAGTTTTATTCTTTTTATCCGGCATGTATTCTTGTAAATTCATTTTTAAATTTATTTTTTAGAGGCCGCATTTATTTATCTTTTTAGTTGGTAATATCTTTAATAATTTATTTATTCATCTAAATTCAAATTATTAACAACATATATTATTTTAGGATAAAAGTTATTTGAAAATAAAAAATTGTATTAATTTAATAATTCAAGAATGCCGGATATGGAAATTGCACCATAGAGTAAAAGTAAACCCATCACCAGATTAAATGACTTTCTATACCTTGATAAGAATCTTTTAAAAAGTGCGCCAAATAAAGCCCACAATGAAACAGAAATTAGTATGAGAGATGATAGGAAGATGGTGAAGAAAAGTAAAATCATATTTGATTTATAATAAGGAACAATAAAATTAGAACTGACGGTAATGGCATAAAGGATTAATTTTGGATTAATGAACTGTAATGATAAACCGGTGAAAAATGAATTTAACCTTTCATCAACTTTCTCTTCTGATGTATCCTTGCTTTTGATAATTAATATTGCGAGAAAAGTCATGTAGGCTGCACCCAGAATACCCATAAAAGGTTTAATCTTCGGGATAACATTGAAAAGTAGAAGATTGAAATAATTACTGATAAACATGATGATGAAAAAACCTAGAAAGATACCCAATAAAAACTTAAAAGTCTTTCTGAAACCAAATTTATTAGCATTCACCATCGATAAAACGACATTTGGGCCGGGTGTAAATGATACAACCAGGACATAGGAGAGAAATGCGGTAAGGTTGAACATATACGACCTCTCTAAAAATTTTAAAAGAAAAAATCCGTATTGTTTGAATTTTAAACTATAATGGTTTCTTTTACAAGATACTAAAATATTATCTTAAAAGAAAGTATCAAGTAAAGAAAAACTATTATTTTCTTTTTTTTAGAAGAAGAACGTTCATTTATAAAAATTAATCCAAATAAATTAGTAGCTCCGGATAATGAGTTATGATATAATTTATAATGAATGTACAATAATTTGTATCGGGGCGTAGCGCAGCTTGGTAAGCGCGCTTGGTTCGGGACCAAGAGGTCGGAGGTTCAAATCCTCTCGCCCCGACCACTCATTCTTAACACTGCTATAGTTTGTATCTACTCATTACACTTCGATCATTTAAAATTACAAAATTTAAGCATTTACTATTTTTAAATAAAAGAAAAACATGATTATTTTTGGAAACCATATCAAGAAGACTTGAGTGACAGTGAATAAAAAAGATTTGAAATTTAAAAAGCGGAATAATTGAAAAGTAAATGCTTCCAATTTTAATACAAAATGATCTAAGAAAATAATTCAAGAATCCCAGAGATTGAAATCGCACTATAGATGAGCAATAAGCCCATGGCTATATTAAAGGGTTTCCTATAATTTGCTAAAAATTTTTGAAAAAATTGACCAAACAATGCCCAACATGAAATAGAAATGAATCCGATAAACGCTAATAATAGAGAGAAGAGAATTAAAGTTGTACTGGATTTATAGTATGGAATAATAAAATTAGAGGTTACAGTAATGCTGTATAAAATAGCTTTGGGATTAACAAGTTGTAAGACCATCCCGGTGAAAAATGAATTTAATTTTCCTCTATCATCTTTTTTCCTTGAATCTTTACTTTTTATGATGATAAATGCGAGATAAGTCATATAAATTGCTCCAATAATGCCCATAATGAATTTAATTTTCGGCATCAAGTTAAAGAGTAGAAGATTAAAATAATTGGAAAGCAAAATAATGATAAAAAACCCGGAAACAATACCCAGTAAAAATTTCATCGTTTTTCGGTAACCATATTTATTACCATTAGCCATAGACATGATGTTATTCGGTCCGGGAGTGAAAGTTATTACAAATACATAAGAAATAAAAGCTGTGAAATTAGGCATAATTATTATCCAACCTGAAATATTTTTTAATGATTTAAATATTTAGATTGTATTTTATAATATATCCATATATTATGCAAGAGGAAAAAATTAGTCATCAGTGAATAGTAAATAGTCGTTAACAAAGAAAAGGAAAATAAATTATGGGTTGCAGGTTTCAGGTTGCGAGCTAAGAAATAAAATATAAAGAAAGATGTGAAATATTAAAAAAGTTGCAAAATACAAGTAAGGGCAGGCCTTGTATCTACACGTAATAGGAAAAAACTAGAGAAAAAAAGAAGGGAAGGGGAAACTTCTCCTTATGGTTATGCCGCCTATTTAATCTCACAACTAAAAGAATCTTTATCATCCACGAAGAGAGAATTGAAAAGAATAAACGGAGTAGGCAAAGTAACCGAAAGTATTATCTTGGAAATACTTAGAACCAGAAGTTCATCTTATTATAAAAAATTGCTGAATAAGTAAATATAATAAATTACCTGCCTATATTATATATTTTATCTTCTTTCGGGACACAGAAAAATTGGAATTGACTCCTAATAAAGTAATATTTTTTTCTTTTCTTTAATCCACTCAGTAATATCTTGTTTGCTGGGTATTTTACCTGCAATCTTTACATCTCCATCAATAACCAAAGCAGGGGTAATCATAACCCCGTAATCAATTATTTTATTGATACCAGTTACTTTCTTAATTTCTGCTGATATGCCAAGTTCCTGAATAACTTCCTTTGTTAACTCGTTTAATTTTTTGCATTTAGGACATCCTGTTCCCAGAATTTCAATTTTCATTTTCGATAACTCCTTATATTTTTATATTTAAAAAAAATATCCGAACAACATTCCACTAAATGTTGCCATTATTATAACTAGTAATATAAACACCAGTGTTTTTTTAGTTCCCATAATGCTTCTAATAACCAGCATGTTTGGCAAACTTAATGCCGGACCGGCCAACAAAAGAGCTAATGCCGGACCTTTATTCATTCCTGCCCCCAACAATCCTTGTAAAATAGGAATTTCGGTAAGGGTAGCAAAATACATCAAGGCACCAACGACCGAAGCAAATAGATTTGACCATAAGCTATTCCCGCCAACTAAATTTTCAATCCATATTTTTGGGATTAATCCTTCGCTTCCGGGTCTACCCAGTAAAAGTCCTGCTACCAATACGCCTCCCAGTAAAAGCGGCAGTATCTGTAAGGCAAAACCCCAACTTGAACTTGTCCATTGAATTAACTCATCTTTACTAAACCATTTGATAAGCATCCAAATTAATATAATTAAAAGTATGCCGGTGATTAACCATTTAAAATTGTAAATAATTTGCCAAATTTTAATTGATTCATCTCGTCCCCAATTCGCAAAAATCAATATTCCTATCATGGTGGCGAAATAAAATATTGTTTTTTGTAAAGATCTTTCCTCTTTTTCTTCTTGAATATTAGTAGCAATACCTTGACCGACCTGTTTCTTTTTTTTATCTTTTTCGAAAATAAAATGCATCAACAGGCCAATAATTACAGAAAAAATAATCGCACCGATAGCGCGGGCAACCCCTAATTCAAATCCCAAGACACGTGCGGTTAAAATTATTGCTAAGATATTTATCGCAGGTCCGGAATAAAGAAAGGCAGTAGCAGGTCCTATTCCTGCTCCGCGCTTATAGATTCCGGCAAAAAGAGGCAAGACTGTGCAAGAACAAACTGCCAGGATGGTTCCGGAAACAGAGGCAACAGTGTAACTTAAAAATTTATTTGCTCCTGCTCCAAAGTATTTTATTACATTTTCTTGACTAATAAAATTAGCAATTGCCCCGGCAATAAAAAAAGCGGGAATCAAACATAATAATACATGTTGTCGGGCATAGTCCTGTGCCATTAATAGAGATTCTATTATCGGCCGTGGTATTCCGAAAGTACCAAATGGAACAAAATAAAAAAATGTAAATATTCCAAAAATAATCAAAAAATTGTATTTCTGCTTCATTGTTTTTTCCTCTTAATATATGACGATATTATAATATATTCATATAAAAGTCAAGTAAAAAAATACTATTATTTTATAAAAAGAAGGATTTTTACTATTTTTGCAGTAAAGATAAAGTAAGATATGGATTAACTTTTTTTATCCACAAAGGGTTATATGTAAAAAAAACACGTAAGAAAATTGAATTTATCTTGAAAGGATAACGGAATGAAAAATAAAATGAATATACGGGAACAATTGTTTTTACAAAGAGAAAATAAAGAGCTTTTTGAGATGGCAAAATCTTATGCATATACATATATGGAAAAAATCAATGACCGTCCGGTTTTTCCATCTGTAAAATCTATCCAACAATTATCCGTTTTTGATGAACCATTACCAGAAAAATCAGGCAACCCCGATGAAATACTAAACTTATTACATAAATACGGATCCCCTTCAACAGTTGCTCAGACAGGAGGACGGTATTTTGGTTTTGTAAATGGAAATTCAATTCCAATTGCCTTAGCTACCAAATGGTTATCTGATATATGGGATCAAAATTGTGCATTATATGTAATGTCACCAATAGTTTCCCATTTAGAAGCTATTTGTGAAAAATGGCTAAAAGAGCTATTTAAACTACCATCCGGAACAGTAGCGGGGCTAGTCAGTGCAACTTCAACTGCTACAATGTGTGGAATTGCTGCCGGCCGTAATGAAATATTACGTCGTCAAGATTGGGATATTAATTTGAAGGGACTTTTCGGTGCTCCTCCAATTCGTATTGTAATTGGTGAACAAGCGCACGCAACAGTCATTAAAGCCTTATCTTTATTGGGATTTGGGGAAGAACAAATAGAACGGGTTCCAGTTGATTCTCAAGGACGAATGGATGCGGATAAACTACCGTTGTTAGACGAAAGAACTATTGTAATATTGCAAGCTGGAAATGTAAAATCCGGTTCATTTGATCCATTTGTTAAAATAGGTAATCAAGCCAACAATGCCGGCTCCTGGATTCATATAGATGGTGCATTTGGTCTGTGGGCAGCCGCTTCCAGTGAAAAAAAGTTCTTAACAAAGGGTATTGAAAAGGCTGATTCTTGGTCTGTTGATGCTCATAAAACATTAAATGCGCCTTATGATTGCGGAATTATTTTATGTAAAAATAGTGAAACATTAACAATGGCTATGCAGGCAAGTGGCTCATATATACGGTATAGTGAAAAACGAGACGGTATGTTTTTTACACATGAAATGTCTCGTCGTGCCAGAGCAATCGAACTTTGGGTAACACTAAAATACCTTGGTAGAAGCGGAGTTGAAGAAATCGTAGATGGATTATGTGATAGAGCTCAACAATTTCAAAAACAATTAAGTAGCGCCGGATTTAATATTTTAAATGAAGTTGTTTTCAATCAAATTCTTGTTTCATGTGATACAGCAGAAGAAACTAATGAAACGCTAAAAAACATTCAAGAATCTGGTGAATGTTGGTGTGGAGGATCGAAATGGAACGGTGAACCTGTTATCCGAATTAGTGTTTGTTCATGGGCGACTACAGCAAAAGATATTGATCGCTCGGTAGCTGCTTTTATTAAGGCACGAGAAAAATATCATATAAATTTAAAAGCTTAAAGCGCTCGTTTTCGGTATATAACAGCGACTATGCGCTGCAGGCTTCGCCCCTGGCCTTTAAAAAGCAATTTTATTTCCATCCAGGAGAAATAAAATTTAAATATAGACATAAAATACTAGAAATATTTAAAAAATTAGAAAAACTAGGGGTAGATGATTATTTAGAGTTTCAGAAACAAAGATGATCTTACCTTCATGTGGTAGTAGGGTAAACCTTTATTACTACAAATGGTGCAAATGTGGGAAGGAAGTATTCATTTAATATTTTGGTACACCGTCTATCAGTGGGTTTAAGGTTCGCTCCTTCGTTGTTCACCTAAATTGCTTTACTTGACAACTTTTTAAACCCGCAAAACGTTAGATGAAATACCCGGTTCTTTCTTTAGCTTCATCCGCATTGTCTTTTCACGGTTTTTAATTATTATTATCATGTACTTTGTAAATTTTGAAAATATTTAAAAAAGAAAAGAATGAAAATAAAAATTATTTATTGATTCCGAATTTTTTTAAAAAGCCATTGCAAGATATTATATATATTGTAAATTATTTTTTAATTTAGTATAATGTTGAGCGTTTAAAGTAGTTGCCCGGGATATTTTATTATAACAAGAAAAGAAATTAACAAAAACAGTTTTATAAAAAAATCGTTATTTCTTTGAAAAGTTGGATGAATTTTAACTTATGAAATCAAAAACAAAAGCAGTTATATATGTTCTAATTTGTGTGGGGCTTTGGGCATTCATTCCTGTTGTATCGAAGTTAGGTCAAAAGGATCTCGATAATCATCAGTTTTTATTTTGGTCTAGTGTTTCCTCGTTGTTTTTTCTTGTTTTTTTAACCATTACCCAAAAGAAAACTAAAGATTTTTTAAAATATAATATTTCTGATTGGTTTCATGTCGTTTTTCTTGGATTTTTAGGAATATACCTTTATTATATTTTAATATATTTTGGATACGCGCAAGCCCAGGGCATAGAAGTCCTTGTCCTTGAATACAGTTGGCCGATTTTTGTGGTTATCCTATCTGTGTTCATCCTTAAAGAAAAGCTTACATGGAAAAAGGTATTAACCATTATGATTGGTTTTTTGGGTGTTTTTTTGGTTCTGACGAAGGGGAATTTTTCACAGATTCACCTTGAAAACTTTTGGGTTGATATTTTGGTTCTTCTTGCTGCATTTTCTGCTGCATTATTCTCAGTTTTAAGCAAAAAAGCTTATTTTGAACCTTATACCATGGTTACAATCTTTTTTTTGACTGCTACAGTTGCTTCCTTTTTTTCTATGATATTGTTCTCTAATTTTTTATTACCTTCTAAAAATGCAATCATTCCTATCATAATAAATGGATTTTTTGTTAACGGTTATTCATATATTTTATGGATAAAAGTACTAAAAGAATCAGAAGCATCTTTTGTGGCTCCTTTTGTTTTTTTGACACCAATCATTTCAATATTCTATCTTATAATATTCTTTCAAGAATCATTTCTTCCGATTTATGGTTTCGGCTTGTTTGCCGTCATTGCGGGAGGACTTTTGAATAGTAGTAAAAAAAATAATCCTGTTTCAAAAGTATAAAGACGGTTAAATCTTTATAAATATGGTAATAATGAATAAAACAAAAGGGATTTTATTAACGATTTTTTCAGCTTCCAGCTTTGGGTTTATTCCTTTATTTGCAAAAATTGCATATGCTAATGGGCTTAATCCATATACATTTTGCTTGTTTAGGTCATTGTTTGCCTCTATAGGGCTTTTTGTATTATTGAAAATAAAAAAAATAGATTATACAATCGAAAATGCACTGTATGTTCCATTATTTAAACTCAGTTTCATAGGTTTTTCATTAATGATTTTAACACTTACATCGTCCTATAATTATATGTCAACTGGATTGGCCACTACTATCCATTTTATTTATCCTGTAGCAGTTATGGTGGGTTCGGTATTTTTTTATCATGAAAAAATTGAGAAAATAAAAATATTTCCCCTCATATTGTCCTTAGCAGGCATGTATTTTTTAATAGGTTTTAATTCGTTGGAATCAACCAGTATTATTGGTGTATTGCTTGCCTTGTTTTCAGGATTTTCTTACGCGTATTATATAATAACTATTGCGCGCGGAAGAATAAAAGAGATGAACCCATTTGTACTGGTTTTTTATGTTTCTTTATTTACCAGCTATATTTTGTTTGTAATAAGTATTTTTATGGGCAAGCTTGAGATGAGTTATACATTTAAAGGAATAGTTAGCACTGTTTTGGTAGTGTTAGTAGCT
>Ga0222666_1000890_pt1 | contig 12837 bp, 17 predicted proteins | sample AntAcemetagen655_FD_181710 | JGI IMG/M metagenome (GOLD analysis project Ga0222666, IMG submission 181710) | Saline water microbial communities from Ace Lake, Antarctica - #655 | ecosystem: Environmental > Aquatic > Non-marine Saline and Alkaline > Saline | place: Antarctica: Ace Lake...
TGATAAAATAAACTTTCATTTCGATGTTCTAAATAGAGCTTTCCAATGGGACTATTTTTATCTACAAAGCCGATTATCAGATGACCATTTTGCTTGAGAACGCGATGTGCTTCCTGAAAAGATTTATACATATCATCGACAAAACAAATAGTGGTTACCATCAAAGCAAAATCTTTACTCTCGTCTGGAAAAGGTAAATCTTCAGCAACAGCATCAATAACTTTAAGGTTTCTTTCTCTTGCTTTTTTTCGCATTTTGGATGAAGGATCTATTCCTTCCTCGATCCCGAGAGGTTTCGCAAAAAGTCCACTCCCGATTCCTATTTCAAAACCTTTTTTATTTTTGGGAATGGCTTTTTGAACTGCTTTTAATTCCGATCGATAAACAAATTCATTGATAATGAACCACTGCTCATATTCGTTAAGATTTTCATCGAATACTCTTGTTTTTGCCAAAATTTTTCCTATTCTTTATCCAGTTGTTTTTTCCTAAAATTAACAATACATCCATCTTCAAGATGTCCGTCGTGACTTAATTCTTCACAAATTTTTTGAGAAAATTCAAATCCATTATTTTCAATTTCAGCGATCAATTCCAGCAGAGAAACATTTCTAAATTCCATCATCGGAAAATTTCCGATAATATGTTTAGGATAAACAGAAAGGATTGCGTCAATTTTTAAAATCCTGAAAATTTCCTGATAAAGAGTTTCTCTTAGTTGGAAATTTAGATAATGAAGAACATCGTAAAGCATCACAAAATCGAAGAAATTATCAGTAAAACTAAAATTCAAATCACCATTTGTGTTAATCGTTTTGATGCTATCCGATTTAATTAATTTGGCTTTACTTTTTATCAGATCAAAAGTTGAATCACTCTCATCGATGGCAAAAACAGTTCCTTTTTCTCCAACTATGCTAGCAGCAGGAATCGTATAGTTTCCAATGTTACAGCCAAAATCGAGAACTTTGTCACCTTTCTTGATGCCAACTTTTTTCAGGAACTCTACTCCTGTTTTGCTTTCCCAATTTGATAATTTGGTCATATTTATCCTATGCTTTTTTGCTCACGGATTTCACGGATTAAACGGATTTTTCAATTTAAAATTTTACCCTTTCCAAAGAAACTTTTCTACAATCTAATCTGGCGATAAAAACAAAACTTGAACTCACGATCATTGAAACGATGATGAAGGTTATTGTGTAACCCAAAATGGAAATGAGAACACCGGCAATTAACGGAAAAATCGTAGGCAAAATATTTCCAGCACCGGAAATTCCTGTATAAATCGCTCTATTTTCGTTATTTGAAATCTCTACTAAAACTCCGCTGGCAGAGATTCTGTAAGCAGTTATAAAAACACCCGAAAGACCAAAAATGAGTTGATAAATGAAAAGATTATGACTGAAGATCAAACTCAATATTGGTAGAGAAATACCTAAAACAAGACTGAAATAGAGCAGTTTTTTATATTCAAATTTTTGCGATCTTTTATAAAGAATAAAACCGGTTACAAGCATTCCGACAATTTTATAGATAAGAAAATTCCCGATTAGATGATAACTCAAACCAAAACTTTTTTTGGCAAAAAGAATCATAAACGGAATAAAACTGAAGCAGAGACCAAGATTGTTAATGATGAATAAGTAATTTTTCAGATTGGAATTATGAGAAATTTCACGAGGTATTTTTTGCAAATATTCTTTAAAATTATGTTTTTGCATGACATTGGTGCTGATTTCTTCAATTTTCCAAAAACCGAGAGAAGCAATGAATAAAAGTATTCCCGCAATCAAGAATAAGATTCCATAATTTTCAGGATAGGAAAAATGTTTCAGCATTGAACTAACCACAATTGCAGAGATAAAAATTCCCAAACTGCTGATAGTCTGCTTGACGGTAAAAAATTGTTTGCGTTTTTCGCTTAAAATTGATTTTCCCATCACATCCACATACGAAATATTAGCATAAGAACCGCTGAATGAGAACAAAGAGATCAAAACAAAAATGAAAATAATTACGGCAGTATTGCTGATAGACGTTGATTTTATCAGCATTAAACTCAAAAATAAAAGAGCGACTATCCTTAAATTTATTCCCAGTAAAAGTGGTTTTTTCTTATGTGCTTGATTGGATAAAAATCCGGCAAAAACAATTTGCAGCAAACCTGCTCCTCCCACCATAATTGCTGTTAGAAGTCCCAGCATAATGGAATTTCCTCCAGCTTTGATCAGCATTGAAGGAATTATAGTATGCACGTCCATAAAACTGGAAGCAAGTGAAAGGAAAATTCCGTGCCAGATGAAGGAGAAATAATTTATTTTAGATATTTTTTCCGTTAAGATAAAATTCATTATTTAGAATTCTTTGAAGATTCGTGCCAGCGAATAACCCGGGGCATCGACCTTCAGATCGAGGAAATAACCGAAAGGAGTTTGCCATACTTTAAAATCAGAATTGAGGAGTCTTTGTTCAGCCGCATCAAAAATTTCTTTAGTGATCCTGGGGGTGGCTTTGCTTTCGGAAAGATGAGCAAAAGAGTGGAGCACGATATTTTTGGTATTGTTCTTATTTGCTGCCCATTTCAGGTTTTTTATCATCTTGGTAACTACTTTTGTTAAATTTTCTTCATCCTTTTCTTCAATGTGAATAAAACCGATCAATGCTTGCTCAATCTCTTTTTTCTCATTGATTTCAGGAAATTCTTCCAGAGTTTTAGTGGTTGTTTTATAGGCAAAGCTATTTGCATAAACCATTAATATTTTCATAATTTTTCCAATGAGAAACTTCCGAAGTTTCAAAAACTTCGGAAGTTTTGTTATTGCTTTTTCTTACAATCCTTTCCAGGCACTTTGTTCCATTGTCAGAAATTTCTGCAATTCTTCCTGCGTCATCACAACTGTCTGCACATTAACTTTGGCTTCCATCTCTTCCAGAGGTTGTTTAAAACTCTGAATCAGCATATTCAGAAGTGGAATATTCGGAGCAGGTAATGCCATCAAAATTTCGATATTACTGTCTTTAATTTCATAAGATCTGATTATACCAAGATCATGCAAAGTATGATGTATAGCCGGATGCTTTACCCCGGTTATTATTTCGATAGCTTTTTGTTCAAAATCCATTTTTAATTTTTCTGCCCTTTTTACAATATAATCATTCATAAATTATATCTTTTAAAATTCTGGTCTTTCTAAAATGAGAGATGTTTTCTCTCTTCACCTTTTTCCCATTCATTATAGATTTTTTCTATATTGGCGCAGACCTTGTTTATGCCTTCTTCTATCTCGTCATCTTTAACCACGATGCAGACAAATTTCTTTTTTATTCTCTTGATATTAGGACCAAAAATTCTGGAAACTACCACATTCACATTTTCATGAAGCAATAATTTACTAATTCCTTTTGCTTTTTTGGGATCTGCGTGAACTTCTTCCTCTTCATCAACAGTATTATCAATTCTTTTGATGAAGTTAGCTTTATTCCCACTTATTTCATAAATATCATAGAAATCTGCATCTCCAAAATGACGACCCATAAATGTTCTGCCGTTATCAGTGGCAAAAGCAACTTTAATTTTTTCCACTTCATCCTCCCCAAAATTTCAGAAGTTTTTACAACTTCGGAAGTTTTATTGAGTTTTAAAATTCCTTCAATTCACCTTTTTTATAAGTATCGTATGCTTCTTTTACTGTCATATTACCTGCACCAATGAATATCTTTATATTTGATTGAGCAAGCACACGACCAGCGTTTCCTCCGGGTCCATTTCCTGTAATGAGGATATCCGGATTAAATTCAAACATTTTCTGTGCGGTTTGCGGACCTGCACCATGAGCTACATCTGCAATTGCTGTGTTATCGTATGATACTAATTCATCTTTGTCTTCGTCATAAATAAGGAAGTATTGAGTTCTTCCAAAACGTGGGTCCATTTTTGAATCCCAGTCCAATCCTGTTGTTGTAAAAATAATTTTCATTTTTTACTCCTTTTTTTTTGCCTATAAGGGCGCTAAGATACACTAAGTTTTTTATTTATTTTATGATATTCTGTTTTTTTACTTTCCGAAGCTTCCTTCTCAGGAATTCTCTCAACTAAGATTCGGAAAGTTACCGTTTATATTTTTTTGTCAGAACACCGTGAACGGCGTATTATCTTTTTTATATGATCTCGCTTCCCACACCTAAAGGGGTGGGTTATTGATTGATGTGATTTCTATGCAACTTCCGAACCAATAATTTGTTTGATTTCACTCCAACTTTTTTCTAATAGCTTCTTTATATCATCATTAAATTCTGTAATTGTTTTTCCTTCAATCATAGCTTTAGTAAAACTGTCATCATACGGCAGTGAGGAAAGCAAACTTATTTTATTTGTCCTCATAAATTCCTGAATTTCTTGTGAAATCGTTTCATTCAAATCAGATTTATTTATGATACAAACAGTTTGGATTTTAAATTGCTCTACAAGCTCATAAACACGTCTTAAATCGTGGAACGCAGAAATTGTGGGTTCTGTTACAAATACAACTAAATCCGCACCGGAAAGAGAAGAAATCACCGGACAGCCAATTCCGGGTGAACCATCCACTAAAACAAATTCTTTCTGATATTTCTCAGCTATTTTTTTAGCTTCGTTCTTCACTTTTGCTACAAGTTTGCCGGAATTTTCAGCTCCAATATTCAACCTTGCGTGAACCATTTTATTATTCATTCTTGTGTTGGAAGTATAGCATTTCCCTACATTTTGTTCTTTCATAAGAATAGCATCTGTAGGACAAATATGATAGCAGTATCCGCATCCTTCACAATTGAGAGGATTAACAATGTATTGTGAATTTATTTTGGGGATAGCATCAAAACGACATACTTCCGCACATTTTCCACATTTAATGCATTTTTCCTGATCGATTTCAGCCAGAACTCCACTGTGAAAATCTTCTGACTTCTCGTAATCCGGCTGGAGAAGAAGATGCATATCTGCTGCATCAACATCACAATCTGCAACAACAATATCTTCCTTAGCAAGAAATGCAAACGAAGCAGTAATGCTGGTTTTGCCTGTTCCGCCTTTACCTGAAATTACGACTATTTCTTTCATTTTTTATTGCCTGCGAAATACGCTAAAAAACGCGAAAGGATAAGCTGAAATAAAATTCAATTTTGTCCTTTGAAATTTGACATTTGACATTGATATTTATCCTTCTATTTTATTAAATATTTTTTCCATCATTTTTTTTAAGATACTAGCAAATTCCGGAATCTGTTTATAAATAAGCTTTCCCCTGGAATATAATTCAGCGATTTTTCTGTCATTCGGGAATTTAGCAAGTACCGGTATATTCTGATTTTCGCAATATTTCAGAACATCATCATTTCCAATCCCATAACGATTTATGACAACACCGATTTTGTTGCCGAGTTCCCGCATTGTTTCTACTGCCAACTTCAGATCATACAAACCGAAAGGTGTGGGTTCGGTTACGAGAATCACGAAATCAGCATCTTTGGTTGCTTCTATTACGGGGCAGGAAGTTCCCGGTGGAGAATCAAATATTTTAATTACTTTTTTCTTAAATTGTTCATCTACATATTTTTTGGTTTGAGAAATGAGTGGAACTGCCTGTTCTTGACCAACATCGAGTTTGCTTTCCACAAAATTCAGATTACCCGTTTTATAGTGTTTCAGGGCTCCGATCTTTTCCGGTTGCATTGGTAATGATTTTGTAGGACACAATTCCGAGCAAGCATAACAACTGTGGCATAATTTTGAAAAAACCATGATCTGGTCCGGCAGTTTTATGATAGCATTAAAATTGCATACTTTCTGGCAATTTCCACAAAGAATACAATTCTCTTTCTCCCAATGTGGAACCATCTTAAACTTATCAGTCTGAAAGAATAATTCTCCTTTGATGAATAATCCTGAATTTGGTTCTTCCACATCCAAATCAACTAGAACTACTTTATATTCTTCAGCAATGAAACTTGCTAAATTCGTTGCTAAGGTAGTTTTGCCTGTACCACCTTTTCCGCTGGCAATTGCTATTTTCAAATAATTTCCTTGTATATTCTATTCATAATATACTGTTATGATTTTTAATTTTTATCTTCAGGAGGTACAATCAAGACTGGTATTGGAGAGAGAGCGGTTAGAGAGTTATGAATGCTTCCAAACAGAAGGTTGGAAAATTTTCCATGCTTATGAGAACCAACAACAATAAGATCGGCTTTAAATATCTCAGCTTCCTTTAATATGTTATCTACTGTTGCTCCTTCCACTAAAATGCATTCCGCTCTAATCCCATCCTTACTTAAGTTATCGTGAATTTCTTTAAGTCTCTCTTCAATTTTTTTTTTCTGAACATTAATCAATTCCATTGAGGGTGTTTGATTAAATTCTGTAGTTATTGAAGAAAGATATGATTCTAATGTCTCAGAGTGAACTATAAGTAATTTACCTTTCGACTCTTTTGTCATTTTTTTTGCACGATTAATTACTTCATTTGTGGTGTCTAAAAAGTCGATAGCTGCTAAAATTCGTTCCATAATAACCTCCTTAAAATATTCTTTTTAGCTTTTCACAATTTTCGTTTATTTTTATTATATTTTATTTATTACCATTAGAAATGTTTATCACCATGCATGCCGTCACCATGACCTTGTCCATGATCGCAGCTGCTTTCTCCGGCTTCCAGTGTATCATTCAAATAATTCCTAATTACATCTTCAATATTACCATGTACACCGATAATGTAATCTATTTCAAATTGTTGGAAATATCCTTGAGCTCTCCTGCCCATTCCTCCTGCGATTATTATATCGCATCCTTGTTTTTTAAGAAATCCCGGAATTGCACCTGGAGCGTGACCTGGATTATCTACAACTTTTCTCTCTTTTACTTCTGAATTTTCAATATCCACGATAGTATATTGTGAACACCTTCCAAAATGGTCAGCTACTTGATTATTCTCACTTGAAATCGCTATTCTCATCTTTCATTCCTTTTATATTTTATTTTAAAAAATACCCGCATAATCTCAAAGAACGCAAAGAATTATCATTTTTTTTACTATACTCTTAATGTTTGTATTCCTCAAAATAATAAAGTCAAAGATATTATTTTAGGAATATAAGTTTTAGTATAAAGTAGATGGAAATCTTCTTTGTTTATTTATTCCTATTTAAAAGTTCTTCACGGATCATTGTGGTTCCACATTGTGGACATTTCTGGTTTGTACAGGGAACTCCCTGCTGGTGAGCTACTTTAGCTCCGCATTTGGCACATACACAATAACCACCAATGCTATACCCACCTCCACTGTTTCGACCTCTGCCTTCTCCGCGACCTAAACCGCGTCCGGAACCTTGTCCCATTCCTCTGCCTTCACCGCGACCTAGACCGCTTCCGGATCCTGTGTTTCTATTATTCATCTTTCCCCTCACTTTCTAAAACTTCAAATTCAGGTTGAATTAATTTTGGTCTTTCTTCTTCATTCTTAACCTGTTTAGGTGTGAAAAATTTTTTAGTTATTTTTTTTATCCTGCTACTTGGACCACTTAAATCTTTAATAACAGCTCCGGCAATTGCTGTAAAAATCGTGCCCCAGACAGAACCTTGTGAAAATTTTCTTTTCCTGAAACAACTACCTAAACCTCTGCCTGTTACAGGACCACGACCGTCAGGTCCGGTTCCATTACCTCTTGGCATGACAACCTCCATATTTGTTTTGAAAAAGTATACCAGCGGATTAACCGCTGGCATACTTGAAGTTATTTCTCCTCTTTTGAGAGTTCAGCGAGTCTGGTTCCGAGAGCCTGCAATTGCTCTTCAATAACTTTGATTTCATTTTCAATGAGAGTTTTCTCGGATACATTCGAGTAATTTCCCGGCTGAGGATAAGTGGGATACTGACCAGGATAAAATCCTCTTTGATTATATCCCAATCCTCCTCTAAAACCTCTTCCATAACCACGACCAAATCCTCTTCCATAACCAGCACCACCACGCGGAATACCTTTGGTAAATCCCGGGCTATCATAACCTGCACAATAACCCAGTCCGCGTCCTGTCATTTGTCCCATTCCGTCAGGACCTGTTCTGTCACCTCTTGGCATAATTACCTCCTTCCTCTATGTCGTCCTTTACAACAATTTCCATGACCAAATCCTCCTGCGAGATCAAGCAAATTTGCTGAACCACAAACAGGACACTTGGTCATTTCATCTTCAAAACTTGTTTTGAACATATGTCCACAATCAAGGCATCTGATAAGATTGCCTCGAAAATGTATATTTCCGCCCTCGATTATTAGTTCATTTCCTTCAACCATAAATTCAGCTACTTTTTTTCTGGATTTTTCTATCAACCGAGTAAAAGTTGAACGTGAAATCTCCATCTCAGCAGCAGCTTCAGAATGCTCCATCCCCAGATAATCAGCCAATCTTATTGCCTCGTATTCATCTAAAGTTAGAAAAATCTGAGCTAATGAAGAAGCTCTAACTCCCACTGGTTTGAAATTAACAAAAACCGGTGGATTATGAACCATCCTTTCTTTTTCAGGGCGCGACATATTTATTCTCCCAATTAATTTACAAAGACAATATAATGCACATATGTGCAAAAGTCAAGAAAAAAATTGTGTCATTAAAAAAAACTTCCGAAGTTTTCGAAAACTTCGGAAGTTTAAACAACGGATACTTTTCTACTATTTCACCATCCCTAAAATCCTATTTGATTTCTCAATAAACGATTGTAATTCCTTACCGGAAAATTGCTTCTGCTCCAACAAAGCTAATTCATGAATATAATTAACCAGCAATTCGACTTCTTCGGTTTTTCCGTTTGCATCAAACTGTAGAATTTTCTTCACCGTCTCGTTTTCAGGATTCACCACAATCTTATGATTCTTCAGCATATCAGAATCTTTGCCTTGAGAGAGATAATTCATTTCCTGGAAGCGACGCATAAATTCATTAAATACAACCATCGCAGGTATTTTGTCAGCTTTCAGATATTTCACTTCTGTTGTCACTGGCAGGTATAATTTACTCAGAATTTCCGAGAATGCATCTTTACCTAATTTTTCACGGATATTGGTAGGAATATCATAGGGTTTGATATACGTAAAATCTTTTTCAGTCCTAATAAAAGGTGCTAAAGTATTGATTGTTTCGGGAAATTTTTTGATGAATTTCGCATAATCATCTTTTTGAAAACTGGCTTCGATTTTATCATTCAGAGTGCGGTCAAATATTTCTTTTATTCTTTCGGAAACAGTTCTATTGGATGCATCTACAATTTCAGTTTTGTCTTTATCAACCAGGTTTTCATTAATTTCAGAATCAATCCGAACAAATGTAACATCACGATTTTTCATTTCCAGGTGTTGGAATAAATGGCTGTCTATAAGTGCATTGGCAAAAATAACTTCAATCCCTTGAGCCTTCATTAAATTCAGATAAGTAACTTGTGTGTCTTCGCTGGCTGCATAAAAGATTTTTTGCGGTTTATCTTTGCTCTTATTTCGCTCCTGATATTCTTTGATTGTAACATAATCGTCTCGAGTAGATTTGAAAATAATGTGGTCTTTCATGGATTCGGAAAACTTTTCATCAGTCAGCAAACCATACTTGATAAAATGATGAATATCATCCCAGAATCCTTCATATTTTTTCCGGTCTTCTTTGAAAATATCCTTCAAACTATCAGCAACTTTCTTGATAATATATTGAGAAATCTTTTTAACCTGTTTATCGTGCTGCAGAAAACTACGAGATACATTTAAGGGAATTTCAGGAATATCGATCCCGCCTTTAAGGAGCAAAAGAAATTCCGGGATGAAGTCTTTCAAACCATCAGCAACAAATACGTTATTGCAGAAAAGTTTAACCTTTCCCTGATTCAAATCGAGTTGGTTTTTTATTTTTGGAAAATAGAGAATCCCTTTCAGATTAAAAGGAAAATCCACATTAAGATGAATCCAGAAAAGCGGATCTTCATAATCATGAAAAAGCTTCTTGTAAAACTCTTTATACTCTTCTTCCTTCACATCTTTCGGTTTACGGTTCCACAAAGCTTCTTTGTGATTTATTGCATCTTTTTCCTTATTCAGAAATATTGGAAAAGGCAGGAAAGTCGAATATTTTTCAATTAATTCTCGTATTTTAGAATCTTCTAAATACTCTTCGTTTTCTTTATTTAAAAAAACTGTTACCGTTGTTCCGATTGCTTTTCTTTTCCCCAGCTCAGATTTATATTCAGCTTCTCCCTCACATTCCCAAAATGCTGGTTTTGAGCCTTTTTTAAAGGATAGAGAATCAATCGTAACCTTCTTGGCAACCATGAAAGATGAATAAAATCCTAATCCGAAATGCCCAATAATTGATGACTGCTTGTCTTTGTATTTCTCGATGAAATCCTCAGCACCGGAAAAAGCAATCTGGTTGATGTACTTTTTAATTTCAGATGCTGTCATTCCGATACCATAATCAATAACCTGCAGCGTTTTCTTCTTCTTATTAATTTTTACTTCAATTTTCAAATCTTCTTCTTTCAGTTCCGGTTGGATTGCTTTTCTTTTGCTCATTGCATCCACAGCATTCGATATTAACTCTCTTAAAAAAATGTCATGCTCTGAATAAAGCCACTTTTTTATGATCGGAAAAATGTTCTCTGTATGAATGGAAAGCTTTCCTGTTTTTGTATCTGGCATTTTAAATCTCCTTTTTTTTTACTTTTTTATCCACGAATTACACGAATTAACACAAATTATTTTTTAGTCTCTTTTTTAACGCTGATTTACCACTAAGACACAAACTTAATTTTTTTTCTGTGATAATCCGTAATATCAGTGTCGTCCGTGTTCTATTTTTTTGCCACAGAGCACACGGAGATTAATATTCAATCTTCAATATTAAATATTCAATTTTCGTTGTCATCCGTGTTCCTTTTTCAGCGTTCATCTGCATCTAAATTTCATCTGCGTCTTTATTTTTTTTCGTTGTTGGTTTGTCAAATATTTTTTAGCAGTCTTTTTGGGAGAGTGCTATTTTGTTTTCTTTTAAGTTTATAAATTCTCTTGAATCAGGTAATCAATATCGTTTTCCGCTTCTTTGTATGTGTCTTTCAAAATCTTTTGTAAAGACTTCTTTTGGATTTGACGAACTCTTTCCCTGGAAAGACCTAACTCTTCTGCTATTTGGGCAAAATTTTTGTTGTCGTGTCCTTCTAAACCAAAATATTCTTTCACAATATAAGCAGCTCGTGAAGGTAATTTTTCTAAAGATTTTTCTATACTATCTTGAACTCTTTCCCGATAATAAAGTGTTTGAGGATTAAAAAAATCTTCATCTGCCAGGAAATCTCCCAATTGGACTTTTTCTTGTTTGTTCGTATAACTTGTTTCCTCCATAGAAACAGTTTTCACAATTTCTTTTGAAATCTTTTTGATAGTTTTCTCATCCAGATTTGTTAGTTTTGCAATCTCTTTTATGGAAGCATTTTTACCGGTTTCCATAAAGATTTTATTTCTTGTCATCTTAATTTTGTTAGCAATATTTGCTTTTCCCAAAGGCATTCTGATTATTGAAGTTTTTTCGGAAAGAGCAAAAAGAATCCTCTGCCTAATCCACCAGACAGCATATGAAATCAGTTTATTATGTTGTTCAGGTTCAAATTTCTCGATAGCTCTCATCAGCCCCATATTGCCTTCACTGATCAATTCCGCCAGGCTCAATCCTCTGTTTTGATAGCGGGAAGCTATTTTAACTACAAATTTCAGATTGGATGTGACCAGCTTATCGATTGCTTGCTTATCACCTTTTTTAGCTTTTATGGCAAGTTCATTTTCCTCTTCCCTGGAAAGAGGTTTTATTTTTGAGATATCCCTCAAATAGCTTTGCAAAGCTTTATCTTCAAAAACATTTTCAAACATTATTCAGCCTTAAATTTGGAATTCGTTTTTATGGTCATAAATAAAATCCAGGAGCTCATCATTGGACATTTTCAATTTCTTTGAAAGAGCAAAAACAATTTTTACTCCGGAAAGATTTAAACCAACTTCTTGCGTGAGGGTTATTATTATCGTAATTCTCATTATATCGTTATTTGAAAATAACCTTGTATTATTTTCAGTTCTTTGAGGTTTAAATAAATTTTTTCTCTCATACATCCTAATTGTCTGGTCATGGATGCCAAGTTTTTTGGCTACTTCTCCAATTAGAAACATATCTTTTCTATTCTTCAACTTTCACCTCGCTTCTATAAATTTGGTAAAACATCTCTCGGATTGATTGCTTTCCCTTTTACCCTGTATTCAAAATGCAGATGAGGACCTGATGTCGTGCCTGTTTCTCCAATCGTTGCAATGGGTTGGCCTTGCTTCACCTTCTCGCCCAATCTAACCAGGTTCGTCTCGTTATGAGCATAAATCGTCATCACATAACCTTTGTGCTCTATAATAATAACATTGCCATAACCTCTTTGTGTGCCTGCAAAAGCAACTGTTCCATTAAGAACGGCATAAACCGGTTCACCAATTGAAGCAGCAATATCAATGCCTTTGTGCACCATCCCATTTCTATTGCCATATTCGGATGTCACTATCCCTTGCACAGGTACAATTAATTCGCCTTTTTTGTAGAATTTCACCCAGATATCTTTGCGGATATCAGGTGTTTTCTCTTTGACTTTCTCCTTAGTTGGAGGTTTCTTTTCAATTTTCTTCTCAATCTCTTTAGAAACAAACACATTATGACCGGATTCGAGCCATAATTTTTGTCCAAAATGAAGCTTAAAAGTTTTCAGATCATTAAATTCCAGAATCTGCATAACTT
>Ga0222666_1000905_pt1 | contig 12629 bp, 15 predicted proteins | sample AntAcemetagen655_FD_181710 | JGI IMG/M metagenome (GOLD analysis project Ga0222666, IMG submission 181710) | Saline water microbial communities from Ace Lake, Antarctica - #655 | ecosystem: Environmental > Aquatic > Non-marine Saline and Alkaline > Saline | place: Antarctica: Ace Lake...
CTGATTATTTGATTAAATAATCTTTATCTCAAAAAATAAAAAAACAATTTTTCAATGGGAATTTTTAATTGTCGTTGAAGGGAAAATATAATTGTCGTTTGACAGGTAAGTCAAAAAAGGTTTTACATACCGATTAAAATGTTATGTTAAATATAAAATAACGTCGCATAAGATCATGTATGTTAAATATGAAAAATAGAGTGTTTTGAGGCTAAAATTGAGTTTTTAGCCTTTTTTAATTTTTTAATTTATGAAAAATAGTTCAAAAACTGAACAAAACTAACGAAAAGGGGCGAGTTTCCTAAAAAATTATTTTGATACTGTTTTGATGTCTTTTATTTTTTCATCTTCCTTTTTGGGAAAATAGTTTACTGTTTTGCAGAATGCATCTAATATTTTCTTAAAGTGCTCTTCTGTTACCATAATTCTTGACTGTTCAACATATTGGTTTTTAACATTCATGGCTTTTTGTGCCCATGACATTACATAATAAGGTACTTGTGTGTCTTCTTCTCTTATACTTAAAAAAACCTTGTCACAGAATACTGTAGGTAGATCCATTCTACTCATAAGTGTATGTGAAGGTTTATCTTTTGGTTCTTTTTTATTCATCTTAACTCCATTGGTTTAATGTTTTGCTGAATAAATAACCTGTACAAAATCCCTGTGAAAATTTATCTTCTTGAGGAAGTTTAAAAGGTATAACATTGACTTCTTTTTGTTCTTCATCGTAAACTATTTCTTCCTGCAAAACAGGCTTAGTCTTTCTATCCTTCAAAGTTAAAACAACTTCTTGTTCTAATGCACAAGCTATTGCGGATATAGTCTCTATGGTATAATTTGTAGTTTCGTTTATTATTCTTCCTACATACTGTTTAGACTTTCCTAACTTGTCTGCAAGTGCAGTTTTGCTTATATCTTTATCTTTCATAGCCCCTATTACGTCATTTATAAACGTTGCTTTTAAATAATCAGCAACAAAGTCAGGATCATTGTCAAAGTCTATAGGGTTTTCGTTTAATTCTTTGGTTACTTCTTCAAGTTTGGGAGTTTCTTTTAGCAATTTAGCTAAGTCAGCAGATATTTCTTTGTTATTCATTTTCTTTTTCTCCTTTATTTTTTAAATAAAGTTGTCTCATTTCTTCAGCTATTTCAAATTGTCTTGCCTGTTGGCTTCTATCGAACTTATTATCTCTTGTTTTCCAGTAGGTATTAGTACATATAATTAACTTTGAATCTGGCCCTGATTCGTCATAAAAGGCAAATAATCTTGCATTTTTACGTTTAGCTTTAAGTTCATATATTTCTTTATGTTTCCTGTCTGGTACTATTCTTGATAAGTCGTTAATTGTGCCTTTTTTATTGTTAGCTATCATTCTTAACGTAACAACTAACTTTTTATATTGGCTTTGGGCATTTTGTTTTATTTCTTTTAATCCGTTTATTGCCAAACTGATATCGTCTATAGAAAGAGCATATATTTTATATATGCCATCTTGCTTATTTTCTATTTCAGGGATTCTAACTATATCTATCTTGTTCATTTAGTCAACTTATAAGTTTACATTTATTATAATAATTTTTTTTTGGGAAAACAATAGCCATAACAATTTTTTTTGTTTCTTTTTTAAACAACACCCTATAACGTCGCATAATGACCATAATGTTAAATTGGTTTTATTGTTGTAATACACTAATAATTATATAGTTATAACTATTAGTGTAATTTAACATTTACTTATATTTGACAAGGAATGGGGTAAACCACAACATGTTGTGGTTGCTATAGCCCTAATTCCGGTTCCTGCCAAGTAAAAAAACGGTATAGCAAGGTATCGCTAATTGTTTTATAATTTTGGTTTTCTACAATTATTCTCTGCATATATTTTTTGTCTTCAATGCTTAGATGATTTTGTTTTTCTTCGTAGTATTTACGCAAGTCCTTATAAAAATCAACTTCTGAAAACTGATTAAAATATCTTTCAATGCTGGCCTTTAGGTAGGTTTTTTCTGCTTTTCTAATATTAAGTTTAATACTTAAAGTAATAGAAATAACCTTCCGTCCTTTTCTGTTTTGTATATAATCAAAATAGAGGTCTGATTTTTCTTTGAGTTCTTTTTGTGCTCTGTCTATAACGTTTATTCTGAATGCGTCATGTCTCACATACTTGTCTTCAAGCTCAAATATTTTTCGTAAATATTCAATTTTAAGAGTTCTTGCCCCTATGTTTTCATATTGCTTTATTAACTCATAAAACCTTATAGAATAAGAGCTTGTGAGTTCTTTTATGTTAATTAAATCGTACTTGGTGAATTTTTCTTTTAACTCTCTAAAGTATGGAAAAATTCGCCAATGGAACCCTAATGTAAGCGTGCCGTTTTCAAATTCGGTGTCAGTTATCATTGAAAAAGTCTTGAAGTTCTTTTTGTCTTTGTCCTCCAGTGTCACAACTTTTTCATTCAGGCTTTTGCATGTCCTTTTAATGTCAGTGTAATCTTTATGGACATCGAAGCCTAAAGCATCTTTAAGCTCGTTCTTATCGGCAGATATATAATATATTTTGCTTTTTTCTACTTTACTCCCAGCAATTTTATTGAATTTATGGATAGCAAACATTAAAAGTTTTTTCTCAAGCAGATTGGCTTTGTAGCATGCTTCTATAAAATTGTTGTGTACTCTTACAATTTTTCCCATTATTAAACCCTGTTTTTAATGCTTTGCATATTATAGTAATTATACTATGCAAAGAAGTCAACCTTTATATATAGCATAGTTTAATAAAACACCTAAGCTATTAGCCTTTGAACACAAAAAACATTGCATCTATTATTAAGTTCGGGAATAACTATGCAATAGAAATAGAAAGTCATATTAAAAAGCATCTTTTTCTAGATAATTCAGGAATAACTATACAATATTTCTGTTTTTTCGGGAATAACTATGCAATGTTCGGGAATAACTATGCAATACCCCCTGTTTTTTCGGGAATAACTATGCAATACCCCGTTTTTATTAATTTTAGTTTTTAGATGTTCTTTGTTTAGCCTCAGTTTAGGCAGGAACATTAATCCGCAGTTTTCGGGAATAACTATGCAACACAGTTCGGGAATAACTATGCAATACGCTTTATAACCCCTTTATAATCATTTAAATACAACAGCGTAAATATAATAAATATATTAAAGTGTTTTTTTAAACCAAATTTTTTAGTAAAGAAAAGAAGCAAAAGAAAGTTAAGGATAAGGGGATGATTCCCCTTATAACCCCTCAATCTCTTAGAGTTCGCTTCGCTCACATAAAAAGGTAGGCTTCGCCGCGGGATCATTACAGCGGTCGCTATCGCTCCCTTAGAAGCTCGCATTCGCTCGCAGGGAAGTTAAGGAAAAGGGAAGTCTCCCTTTTAATCCCTCTATGATGGATGCTCCGCCATTCGCTCCGCAAAAGAATTATTTTTATTGAAAGATATTTATTAATTAATGTCAATAAAAAAAGTTTATGTATTAACGGCCTGCCAGTGGTTCGTTTCTTTATTTATCTTTAGGGCTGCCGCCCTACAGCTCACCCGCTTTAATGGCTTTTTCTATTCGCTCCGCTCATTAAAAGCAGAAAAGAAGCGTTTAAGGACGTTTTAAAGACTATTGGAAATAAAAGAGAACGAGACTCCCAAAAACACGAAAATGTCTTTAAGCGACATGTATACACTTAAAATTAGGCACAAAAAAACCCTCTGCTAAAACAAAAGGTCATCAAATCATCACAAGAGACAAACAAAGCTTAACAGAGAGCAGTCAACAACATAACCCGGAAAGTAAATTTTTCCAGCTTTGCTATTTAAATATATTTTTATTTAGAAAACAAAAACTATTACTAATAACGTTTGTATACTCTTATATATCATTGACTTATATTTATTTTACTATTTTTAAAAGTCTCTTTTTCTTCCTTAAAAGGTTTGAATTTCAAACCTTTTATGATATAATAATATTATCACAAGAGGTAATAAAGTTAAAAAACAAAAGGTTAAGAAAATGAAGAACAACGACATTTACAAAAAGGTAACAGATTTGATCATTGAACGTTTGGAAGCCGGACAAATAGCATGGGAAAATCCTGTAATAAATAATTGCAGGCCTCAGAATCTTGTAACAGGTCATATTTACAGGGGCATTAATCCGCTTATACTTTCACTTTGTGAAACTCCGTATTTTATGACTTTTAAACAGGCTAAAAATATAAAGGCAAATGTAAAAAAAGGAGCAAAAAGTTTACCTGTAGTTTTTTGGAGTATCACCAGAAAAACAGAATTAAACGAAGGCGGAGAGGCAGAAGAAAAAATGTATTATTTCCTGAAATACTACAACGTTTTTAATATTTCCGATATTGAAGATATTCCGGAAAAATATTTAAACAAAACACATTTAGAAAAAAATAATAATATAGAGATTCAGACAGCCGAGAAAATAATAAAAAATTATAAAAATGTTCCTGCTTTCGGATATTGCTCAGGAACACCGCATTACAGCCCGTCAGATGATATAATAAGAACACCTAAAAAGGAATATTTTAAAAATTCCAATGCTTATTATTCAACGCTCTTTCATGAAATGGCACACAGTACAGGGCATGAAAAAAGATTAAACAGGTTTAAAGAATATGCAAAGGCTCTGCATTTTGGAAATAAAGAATATGCAAAAGAGGAATTAACCGCAGAATTAACAGCCGGTTTTTTAATGAGCGAGACAGGCGAAAGTATTAATATTGACAATAAAACCGCTTATATACAAAGCTGGTTGAAAGTATTAAAAAATGACAATAAAATATTGTTGCAGTCCGCAGGGAGAGCGGAAAAAGCAACAAATTATATTATGAACAGGCAATAAAAAAACAAACGAGGGGGGGGGCGGGGAAACTTCTCCGCCGGATTAATTTTTTTCTTAACCGCTTTGGGGCGGTTAAGAAAAAAAGAAAGGCAAATCATGACAGGTCAGGATTTAAAAGAACTAAGGAAAAAAAACGGATTAACTCAAAAAAAAATTGCAGAAATTTTAAAGGTCAGTTTAACAAGCATTAAACAATGGGAAATTAATCACTGTCCGATAACGGCTACAATGGAAAACTATATAAAAATTGTTTTGCGGGAAATTCCTCTACCGGATTTAGAAAAAAATAATGTTTATATATCAGTGAACAAAATGTCTATATGACTAACACTGCTATCCCATAATCCGGAAATTTCATGTGCCGAAAACCAGCCGGGCATTTCTTTACTAGTTTTGTCTTTATAATAAATTTTAATTTTGTGCATGAGCACATCAAAACCGTTAGGAAGAACATGATTGGAACAGGAAGCATTAATCATATTGAATTTGTTTACTTCTTTTACCTGCAAGGGAGTTAACTCATTGCTTTGATATTTATCCATAATATCATGCATATTGCAGTTGTTATTGTCGCAGGACTGACAGTAACAGCTACAAATAAAAGACGTTATTTTTGCGTCTTGTTTAAATATTTTTAGATGTTTCATCTTATTCTTTTATGCAGGCTTCAGTTCATATTTGTATTCTTCGTTAGATAAATCTATGAATTTATAATTATAACCACATATCCAGTCTAAATGCACACCTTTAAACTGTTTGTTTGTTGCACCCAGCATTTTACGATATTCTTCTTCGGTGGTCTCTGCTTTATCTATTGTTTTCAAATTACGGTTAAACCAGTATTTGCTATCACCATCTACTTTATCCCTAAATGCCAGTAAACCGGTTTCATTAAAAATAAACTGAAATATTTCTCCGGTATCATTTATAAGGTGAAGAATTTTACGAACAAGGTCATTATTAGGATTAATAAAAAAATGATATTCTTTATAATTGTAAATTTTAATAGTAAAACGGATCATAGGACTTTTCGGATTATCTCCTAACAACTGATGTCCAAAGCTTAATCCGGCCTGAGTGAATTCATCAGGAATTAAAGCTTCGGGTTTCATTGCTATAAAGCCTCTCTGAACACCAAACTCTTCAAGTATGCCAATTGCAGCAGATGAATGATCTGCTGCAATGAATTCGCTTATAAAAAATTTATTAAATGTTAACGGCGATAAAAACTGCATGGTATATCTTTCTTTTTTTATACAACCTGGGGGGGCTGTTTTATAATTTGATTTTATTGTCCAGTCTTATTATTGTAATTATCTAAACTATAATATTTTGAGTATTTTTATCTGCATTTTTATAGTCAAACACTATGGTAAAAACTTTTAATCTTTCAGTTTTGGAATATTTTTCTGTAGCAGTCTGCCTGTTCTAAATTTTATAACGTTTCTTGCAGGAATAGTAACAATGTCCTGAGGTTTTTTGGGATTTCTCCCTACACGAGATTTTCTTTTCTGTATTTCAAAATTTCCGAAACCACGTATTTCAACACGATTCCCTTTAGATAGCTGTTCTATTAATTCCTCAAAGGTGGCATTTACTATTTTAAAAACTTCTTCCTGAGTATTATTTAACAGTTTCCCTGACACGGCAAGGCCTATATCTCTTTTTGTTATACTCATAACTTTAATTCCTTAACCTTATGTTTAGCTTCTAAATTTTTTTTATGCATTGTCTTTTTATTCATTGCTTAAATCCTTATCATATTTTATAACATGGGAATATAGTAATTTATATTTTTATATCAAGGTTTTTTAGAGGTATTAGGTTTGTTTAATTGAGAGAGTTTTTATATAGTAATATTCTGACTTTATAGGTGTTTATTAATTTTTCTACCGTAAAATTTACAGGCAATTACCCTAAGAGAATCTTAGGTACGAAATTCGAAAAATATTTTAATTTTATTAAAATCAGTTGAATTATATACATAATATATACATAATATGTTCATACAATAAAAAAATACGTGAGATTACATGAAAGATAAAAGATTTAAATCAAAATTAATCCCCTACTTTACAGAGCTGTATTACCTGAGAAACAAACATGGTTACACCTACAAAATGCTCTCAGAATACATGCAGAAAAAGTACAATATCAAAATTACAGATAAGTCAGTTTTAAACTTTTTAAAAGCTCGTGAAAACAAGGGAATAATACCGTCTAAAAGAAGTTTAATTAATCTTCTGAGGAAGGATGACGGCTCAGAAAATAAAATAAATATCAGTCAATCAGGGCAAAATAAACCGATAAGAAATGAGAACAAAAAAATACCAGAAGAACCAAAAACATCAAATAATAATGCAGGCAAGCTTGAAGACATTATGAAAGAATTAGGAATTAATTAATATAAAATAAAGAAAGTTTTTTATGAAAAATCTATTTAAAATGTTGTCACCTTTAGCTTTTCTTATCCTGTTATTTATAGTCTTACCTCTTGTGATCTGTTTCTTATGTATTGGAATCAGCTACCTGTTAAACTCCATTTTTCCTGTCATAGGCATTGATTTTTACTTTATAGGCTCAGCTTTAATATTATATGCAAATATTTTTGTTGTAGTCTACGGACTAAAGCCGAAACTAGAAGATAAAAATTTTCTTTGTGAAGACTGCTTAAGACCTATAGTAGAAAACGAATTAAATAATCCTCTATCAAGAGATGAAAGAAGACATCCAAAAAGTAAAAAAAGAAGAAAATAAAAAAGAAATATGTCTAAAAAAATGATAAACAGAAATTTAGAAAATGCTTTGATTCATAATAGGGAAATGGTTTTAAGTTTATATGAATATGAACTTAAAGAGTTAATATCTGAATTCAAAGAATCTCTCAAGAAAGATAATGATGATTATATCTTTGCTGTAACTGAACACGACAATGATGTAGCGATGGTTCTAATTGATAAACAGGGAAAAATATATATTAACGAGGATGCCAGAAATAAATTAAAAACTTTATGGAAAGAACCATATTTAAGTAATATGCAAAGACTAATTCCACAATTTGCAAAACAGTTAGTAAAAAACGAAATATCTGTAAATGGGGTAAAAGTTAAAAAAACAGGAAATAAATAATGACAGAAGCAACAAAAGAAAAAACATTAAATCTTCCACCAGCCGAAAGGCAGAAGATGAGCAAAATTTTATCAAGTCTAACACCTGAACAAATACAGTATTCTGTAAAATGGCTTGCCGACCAGAACCATTTAAAAAGAGATATTGAATTTGAAAAGCATTATGAGAGTATAGAAGAAAAATTAGCTTTTATTCAAAATAATAACAAAGAATTACTAAATAATGTAGATAAAAAAATGAATGATCTGGAACTTGTTGTAAAAGATAGAACAAGCAGGCTCTTAAACAGTTTTGAAAAAATAGAAAATGTTGACAGGCATATGCAGGACAGCCAGAACTCTATTGAAAAACTTACTGGAAAAATTCATGATTTTATGCATGATAAGGTTGGAGTTGCAACATGGGGACTTCTTTTTGTTATAGGGGCAATCTTTCAATATTTTATGAATACCGTGTTATATAATTTTTCTGTTAAAATAGGCTTTGCTTCATATTGGTTTCATTTTACATGGATATTAATTTTAGGTTTTTCCCTAGGGATGCTTTTACGAACATATCTTTACAAAACAAGCAACTATTAAAATTTTTCTTTACAGGCTTCCATTTGAATACATTTACTAAAATAACAGGTCAGGCAGGGGGGAATTACTGCGAAAAACACCTTGTCAGCAATGATTATTACAACGAACAGGAGCAGGTTCAGGGTGAGTTTTACGGAAGTTTACAAAAAGAATTTAATATAAATAATGAGCTTTCTCTGGAACAGAAAAAAGAAATATTTGATAAACTTTACAATAACATAAACCCCCTTACCAACGACAGACTTACCCAGAGAGAACTTAAAAACAGAGGCTATGACTTAACTCTTTCAGCACCTAAAAGCATAAGTTTAATGTATAAACTTGGCGAGGATGAAAGAATCAAAGAAGCATTTAGAACCTCATTAGAGAAAACGCTGAAACATATAGAAGATAATCACCTTTACTGTAGAGATAGAGCCGGAGAAAACTACAATTCAGAGGCAACAGTAAAAACCTCAAATATGCTTGCTGAGGTTTACACCCATGAAAACAGCAGAAGTCTTGACCCCCAACTACACGCCCACGCTTTTATATTTAATTTTACAAAAAATCCAGAAAACGGAAAATTTAAAGCAATAGATCATTTTGAAATTACAAAAAAACTTAAGGATTCCAGCAGGTTTTTTGAAAATGAGCTATGCAGGGAAATTCAGAAATTAGGGTATAAAACAGAGCTTACTTATGATTTAAAGGGTGATGTTAAAAGTTTTGAAATATCAGGGTTTAAACAGGAAACCTTAGATAGGTTCTCTGAAAGATCAAAAAATATTAAGGAAGTTAAGGCAGAGTTTTATAAAAAAAACGGCAGACCCCCGACACATGAAGAATTGCAGGTTATCAAACTTGAAACCAGAGATAAAAAATTAATAAAAACAAACAGTGCCGATATTTTAAAAGATCAATTTTCAAGGCTGGATAAATCAGAGAAAAAAGAAATTTCCAATCTTAAAGGAAAATCATTAAAAGAATCCAGGTATATAAAAGATATTGCCGGCAGGGAAAAAGAGGCGGTCAATTACAGCTTGGAGCATTTAACAGAAAGAAAAAGTGTACTGACTATTGATGAGTTAAAAAATGAGTGTCTTAAAAACTTCTGCGGGAATGTTGACTATAAAAAACTTGATGAAGTTATAAGCAAAAATAATGATATTGTTTTTCTAACTGACAATAAAATAACCACTATTCAGGCACGGAAAGAAGAAATAAAAGCCGTTGAATTTGTAAATAAAACTAAAAACAAATGCAAAAGCATAAATGAAAATTTTGTTGCCTTCTCAGATAAAAAAAGCATATACAACGAAACTTTTAAAGGGCATGATTACAAAGAACAGAGGCAGGCAGTAAAAGAAATTCTTACATCTAAGGACCAGACATTAATATTCAGAGGCGTTGCAGGTTCAGGAAAAACAACAACGCTTGCAGAGCTTGAAAAGGGTATCAGCAATTCAGGAACTAAAAACTTTTATTTTGCACCTTCGACAACAGCGGTAAACGAACTTAAAAAAGATGTTTCACCAAATGCCAAAACCGTAGCCAATCTTATAACCAGATACGAAAAAGGTTTGTTTGATAATCCGACTTCTGAAAATAATAAAATTAACAACTCTGTAATTGTGATAGATGAATCAGGGCTGATTTCAGCAAAACAGGGGCATAAAATAATTGAGATAGCCGATAAATATAATTGCAGACTTATTCTTGCAGGCGATACGTTACAGCATAAAAGCGTTGAACGTGGAGATTTCCAGAGGGTACTTGAAGAAAACAGCAGTATAAAAAAAGTTGAAATAACTCAGATAAGAAGACAGCAGACCGAGAATTTAAGAGAGATTGCAAGAGATTTTAGTAAAGGCAACATGATCGAGGGATTAAACAAACTTGATGAACAGGGGCGAATAAAAGAGTGCGGAAATGACTACATAAGAAACGGCGTAAAAAGATATATGGAGCTTACGGACAACGGCAGAAATATAGATAATACTCTGATTGTAGCATCTACAAATAAAGAAGTTGACCTTATTAGCCGAGAAGTAAGATTTAAGCGGTATAAAAGCGGGGTTCTGGACAAAGAAACAGAAATAACAAAGCAGATTTATAAATCATGCAACAGAACAGAAGCACAGAGAAAAAACATAAACAGCTATCATGTCGGAGAAACCATTAATTTTGTTCAGAAGTGCGGTTCTAATGAAAAAAACACGTCAAGCACGATAAAGAGTGTAGATAAAGAGAAAAACGTTTTAAGGCTCTCTAACGGCAAAAAGTTGTCTGTAGAAAAAACGGCAGATAAATTTGATGTGGGAAAAGAAAAGGAAATAAAAATAGCTGTAGGTGATCAGTTGAGAATTACAGCTAATGAAAGAGGAAAGAATCTTGTAAACGGCGACATTGTAAAAGTTGTTAAAATTGACAATGAAAGAAAAGAAATTCTAACGGACAAAAACCATAAAATAGATATAGAAAGCTGGAAATATATTGATTACGGCTATGCAGATACGAGCCATAAGGCACAGGGCAAAGGTAAAGACAATGTTCTAAATATAAGCCGAAAATCAGGCAGAGATCAAAGCTATGTTGACTATACAAGAACTAAAAAAACTTATGAATGTTATACCGCAGACAAGGAAAGGTTTTTTAAGTCTGTTCAAAATGCGAAGAATCGTGAATCCGTACATGATTTAATAAATAAATCTAAAGACAGGGATATTGAGAAACAGCAGATAATGGATAGAAAAAAGGAACAGATAAAAGAAAATAAGCTAAAACCCGATAGGAAAAAAGAGTTTAAAGATAATTATTTAAAAGAAACTTCTAAGAATAGATATTATGAGTTAAAGGATAATTCAGAAAAAACTATAGATCATAAAAAAAACGTAGAAAAGCAGATTGCCGGCAGGGAAAAAAAGAAAAGCATTGAGCAAAAAATAGAGCCTCAAAAACATATTACACGTGCAAGGAATTTCAGGGAGCGGAGACAACAGCAGGAAATGACAACGCAAATTGAAAAGAAGCGGGGAATAAAAAAATCTCATAAAATAGACCATTCAAGAGGTATGGACATAGGATTTTAAATATTAATTTTAAGGAGTTTTTAAAATGAAAGATTGCGGCGATTTTTTGGCTCTAGGTGAGAAAGTATTTTTTACTTTAGTTCACAGAGACGGCAGACACAGGAGTTTTAGTTATTCAGGGGTTCTTGATGTAGATTGTGCAGGTAATGGAAGCAATCTTGCAATAAATCATGCTTCTACTCAGATTGTTGTTAACGGTAGCGGTCTGGAGTTACTGCACAGACATATCATAGAAGAAAATGTACAATTTATTTATGAGGATAAATCTTTTCAGGGTGAAGGCGGAAAACTTCATAAAATAAGTGAAATATTTTATCTTGATGAGAAAGAAAACATCTAAAAAAGTGAATGGATTTTTGACATGATTAACGAAAATAGTTTTATATTTTCTTCTGGATTCTATCCACAATTAAGCATTAAACAGGCTTATGAGGGGATACATGTTTTTGGAGCTACCGGAAGCGGTAAAACTTCAACGTTAAAAACTATGATCGGCAACATGCTTAATCTTGGGCTTGGCGGTATTGTGCTTTGCGACAAGGCGGAGGAGGCTTTAAGCTGGAACAGCTACGCCATTGAGACAGGCAGAAAAGAAGATATGCTTTTTCTTTCAGAGGAAAAATTTAATTTTCTAAGTTATGAATCTGAAAGAAAAGGAGGCGGAGACAGTGAAAACATAGTAAAGATTCTTCTTGAGGTTACAGGAAAAAGTAAAAATATTTCTAGTGATCCTTTCTGGGATAATGCAACAGCACAGCTTATAAGAAATGCTGTTGACCTTCTGCAAATGGCAGGCGAAAAGATAAGCCTTAAAAATATCAATAAAGTTATTCAGTCAGCACCAAAATTTAAAGAGGATATAGCAAAGCTGAAAGGTGGCTGGTTTGAAGATATTACAGTTAAAGCCAAAGAATCAGATCATTATGATAATGAAATTGTCTTAAAGTACTGGCTTGATGAATTTGTA
>Ga0222666_1000910_pt1 | contig 12561 bp, 12 predicted proteins | sample AntAcemetagen655_FD_181710 | JGI IMG/M metagenome (GOLD analysis project Ga0222666, IMG submission 181710) | Saline water microbial communities from Ace Lake, Antarctica - #655 | ecosystem: Environmental > Aquatic > Non-marine Saline and Alkaline > Saline | place: Antarctica: Ace Lake...
ATTCCTGAAACAAATCATATTTTAACAGTGAAAGACCCTCTTAATAATGTCACTCGATTTGAGTATGATGAAAATAAAAACATCACTTCATCAACAGACCCTTTTGAAAACAAAATCAACTTCAGTTACGATTATACTGGCAATCTTATAGCTATTGAAGATTCAAAGGGTACTACAACACAAATGGCCTATGATGAACCTGGAAATATTACTTCTGTAACCAATGGACTAAATCAGACTACATCGATGACATACAATGTTGCAGGTAAAGTTACTTCTATTACTGACCCTCTTAACAGAACAGTCACTATGGACTATGAACCTATTGTGGGCTGTGGTCCATGCAGAGGTATGGGATATATTAAATTAAAGAGTATTACTGACCCTGAAGGCAATCAAACCAAAATGGAATATGATGAGGTGGGTAATTTAATAAAAACAACTGACCCACTGAATAATTCTGTTTTCTATGAGTACAACGCTCATAAACAGGTAACCAAAATAACTGATTCTAAAGGTCGTTTCGTACGCTACAACTACGACGCAATAGGAAATCCCATTGAACTGATTGATAAAAAAGGTAATTCAACAACCTATGAATATAACACTTTAAATAGAGTTACTTTAATCACTTATGCTACAGGTGCAACAAAAAGACTTTTCTATGATGCTGTTGGAAACCTGACCAAGGAAATCGATGCTTTCAATAAAGAGACCAGATATGTCTATAACATTAATGACCGGGTTATAAAAAGTGTTGACGCTTTAGGAAATACCACTGAAGTTGAATACAATGTTTTAGGTGAAGTTACCTCTGTAAAAGATGCTAACGGTGTCATGACAAGTTTTGTTTATGAAAAAGGCATGCGTCTGAAGAAAGTTGTTGATGCTCTAAACGGTGAAATAAGCTATGAATATAATGAATTAAACGATGTTTCAAGCATCACTGACCAGTTAGAACGAAAAGTAACTTACCAATATGACAAACTTAGCAGGCTCTTGAATATTATCTCTGATATGAACAAAAATAGGGCATTTGAATACGATGAGGCTGGACAGCTTGTTACCCAGACTGACCCCAAAGGACAGCAGACTAATTTTGAGTACACTCCTGCTGGAAGAATTTCACATGTTTCATATGCTGATGGCCGTGAAATTTTCTATGAATATAATGCAATCGGTAACAGAACCAAAATGACTGATTGGACGGGAGAAACTGTATATTCTTATGACAGATATGGAAGACTAATAAAAATTAATAGTCCTGACAACAAATCTGTAAGCTATACATATAATGATTTTGATGAATTGGTTTCAATTACTTTAACACCGGATTCTATCAGACAAACCTTTACTTGGGCTTATGAATATGACAATTACGGAAGAGTGACTAAAATAAAAGACCCACATAATAACTCAACCCGATTCACATACGATATTGTTGGAAGGATTGTTGAAACCACATATCCAAATAGAACTAAAAAGGCATTCTCATACGATGCTATCAATAATCTTACAAGTCTAATTTACTCCACAAGAAACAATGTCACAGATTATTTTAAATTTACTTATGATTCCGTTGGAAACCGTTTAAGCATGGATGAAATGGACGGAGTCACAACTTATACTTACAATGACAAATACGAGTTGACAAATGCTGAAAAATATAGGCATCAAAAGTACTGGAGAGCAATTGATAGGTTGTATGGATTAATAAATAAATCCAAGAGTCCTAAAAAAGAGGCTATTCTTGAAAGATTAACTGCTGTTACTAACAGTCTCAGAAAAGAATTTTCAATTTCCTACACTTACGATTCCGTAGGTAACAGGACTTCAAAAACAGTTGATGCAATGTCTAATATCAATGAACTGTCCAATGGAGTTTATAGCTATATTCACGATAATGACAATCGACTTATCAAAGAGATATTCAGCAAAAATGTTCCAGGTTGGGCAAAAGGATGGCATAAAAAAAATCATCAGGAAATCACTGATTTTTCCTATGATTTGAACGGTAATTTGCTCAGAGAAATAAAGGGTAACCAGGTATCCAGATTTTCCTATGATGCTTCTGATAACATGGTAATGTCTGAGGTTCACGGAAAGAAACCAGTTGCATTTTCATTTAATGGTGATAACCAGAGAGTTGCAAGATTTTTCAGAAATAACAGGCAGATTCGTTCCGCCAAGAGCAAGAAAAATTGTAAGGCCGGAAAAGATGATGATGAATCTGACGGAGAGTGGCTATTAAAAAATTGGCAGCTTGATACCGGATACACTTATTCCGGTGCAGAAGTCCTTGCTGAATTTGACAGTAAAGATAAAATCAGTTCATCCTACACCACAGGCTTAGGAATTGATGACCATATCTCAGTAACTCAGTATAAAGGCAAACGCAGAGCTGACACATACTATTATGTCTCAGATGCTCTTGGGTCTGTTAAGAAAATACAAGACCATAGAGGCAAAACCGTAAACTCCTATAACTATACTCCTTACGGCGAATCCTACAGCGTTAAAGAGAAAATAAATCAGCCATATCGATATACTGGCAGGCGGTGGGATCCTAATGTTGGCAAGCTATGGTATCGTTCCCGTCATTATGATGCCGGAAGAGGTAGGTTTGGGCAGGCGGATAAGTGGAATAACAGCGTGATGAATCCAGTTGGGTATTCGGCTTATGGTTATGTGCGGGGGAATCCGGTGCGGTTTGTGGATCCGATGGGGTATGTACTTTCACTTTCTTCTGAAGCAGCAACTTCTTTCACGGGAATTGAAAATATTTCTTCAGCGATTATTTATGCAATAAATAAAACACAGAAAGAAAATTCAGAAGTGGTTGAAAAAGTTGATATGTTCTCGGTAACAATGGCACTTTATTTTTACAAAATTTATACTAATGAGCTCCAAAAAGTTTTGACAAATGACATAAAATATTCAGTTATAATCGAAAGTCAAAATGTTTTAAATGATAGATATGACAAAAAAAATTGGCTTAGTGCTTTATTTTCCAAGAAAATAAATGAAGCTAATGGATATTTTGATGCAACAACAAATACAATAAGTATTTCGAGTTATTATACCACTGAGAATGCTCCTGATCCATATGATTATGTCAAAGTTTTAATCCATGAAGCCGGTCACGCAGCTCTTAAACAAATGTCTCTTATTTATAACGATTTAAATATAATTGAATTTTCTTTTGTTGATTCTATAGCTGAAAGATTGTTAGAACACACTAAGGATTATTTAGAGAAGAATTGCAAGGGATCAAGCAAAGAATGAAAATTTTAATTACTATAATTTTAGTTGTTGTAAGTATATTTATTTTATCTTCTGTAGATTTCAATGTTAAACATCATAATCCAAAATATTTAAGACCCTCAGAAATTAGGAAAAGTATATCTGAAGGTAAAACTTCATTTTTATTAGAGTCAATTGAATTAGGTAAAGTTGATATTAATGAGCAGGATCAAGCTGGATATCCTCCAATTGTATTTTCATTATTAGCAGAAAATAAAGAGGTCACTTTGTCCTTGTTAAAACATGGAGCCGATGTGAATATCAAAAGTGATTCGGGTAACACAGCGTTGGACTGTTTAATTGGAAAAAAAAAATTAAAAATGATCGAGTTTTTATTTGAAAATTCAAAAAAAATAAATTTAAATATACAAACTGCCATAGGTAAAACTCCTATTGTTAAAGCAATATATGTGAATAGTTTTTTGATAGTGGAATTGTTATTGTCCTATGGTGCAAACCCTAATACTATAGATATAAACGGGGAATCACCTTTAGACATTGCCAAGAAACACAATAAAAAAGAAATTTTTAAACTATTAAAATCAAAGGGGGCACTTTTTTCAAGTCAGATAAAATCCTCAAAATTTAAAAACGAAAAATAGCTGATTTAATTATATGGTATCGTTCCCGTCATTATGCGCCGGGGATTGGTAGGTTTGCGGCTGCGGATAAATTATGGGAGAGCATAACAAGACCAATAATATACAGTCCTTATATATATGTTAAAAATAATCCGATTTGTTTTATAGATCCTTTTGGTACCAAAGAAAGTGTTTGGTCTTATGTTAGGAATACTCTTGCATATGGTTCAACAGTTACTCTAGCTGTAGCTAAAGCATATGCTTTAAATCCAGCAACAACATTTACTGTTCCTCCAATGGCTTATCCTGTTGTGGGAGCAATACTATTATATAATTGGTGGGAAAATAATAATGAGCGTGACGAGGTATTAGAAAACACTAAATTATCAAGTAGTATGAAAGGTATTTTTGGAGCTGCTGATAATTTTTTATCTCTTCTTGACCTTGGTTTAATGGCAGTTACTCCTTTTGCTCCTGTATCAGGAATTGTTGGTTTTGCATCTGCTTTTGGTTTTAATTTGGCATTTGAATCTGTTGTGGAAAAATTTGAAATAATAGATGAAAAAGAAGTGAATAAAAATGAAGCATTAAAATATTTGTTAGAAATGAACAAATATATGGATGAGGCTCAAAAGTCAATCGAAAAAAAATGTGAGTAACTTTAATGAATAATATTTTAAACAAAATTTTCAATATAAAGTTTTCTTATTATTTAATATTTGGAAATCTAATATTTAGCTTTATTCTTGTTGATATGTTGCCGTTTTTAACAATGAAAACAGCCCTTGTTATATTTATGTTTATGTTTATTTTAACAATGATTTTATACTTATATTTTAAGAAAAAATACATTGAGATAAAAACATCTGATTTTATATTATGTTCAATAGGTCATTTTCATAAATTTTGTTTTTATATTGGTGTTTTTTATACTGCTGTTTTTATTATTTTTACTGCCATCGAATATAAAAATAGTAGCTTTGTTATTAATAAGGTAATTTTATTTAATAATAGTTTTGCGGGGATAGTTATTTGTGCAATTTATTATTTTTTGTTTAAATTTAAAGAAGTGTCGAAGGTAGAATTTTATAAAACTTATTTTAATTATGGAAATGAAAATTATAATTATAATAAAATCTTAAAAGTTACCAAGGATAACAAAATAAATTATAGTTTAGGGAAATATCTTTTTCTTAGTACAGAAAATAAAAAGATAATAATTAATTATCCTTTTATTTTAATAAAGGAAGACATATGTCATCTTGATGTATTGAATTTTTTATACCAAGAAAAAAAAGTAAATAAAGATTTTCAAATATTTTTAGATTTTTTAAAACAAAAACAAATAGATATTGACACTTAAAATAAGACATATGAAAAAAGTTTTCTGTTATTGTACTGGGGAATTTATTTATTTAAATTCAAAGGATTTCTTTTCCATCGATCAGCTTCATGCTAAATTAAAAGTCTCTTCAATCATGGATTTAATAGTATCTTTCTCGTGTGTATCAAGCTTTGTAATAGCTTCTAAATAACCTTTCAACTCATCGGAGAGATCCCTTTCTCCGGAATCGAATAATAGAGAATCCGCGTTTGTATTTAACGCAAGTGCTATTTAAAATTGACCCCCACCTGCTAAAGAAAAGTGACCCCTAAGAAATAAAATAAATAACCCAGACCTGCCAAAAAAGCAGGTCATTTTTTATTCTTTCTCCAAAAGAAACGAAAGAGCAAATAAGAAAGCTCAAAGTTGTAGGAAAAGATGAAATGAAAATGAAATGCTGCAAATATTGTAAAACACGATTTATACCGAATAAGCGTCATGGACTGGAAAAACCCTTTGCTGAAGCGGCTTGCCCGGTGCTTGCAGGCACTGCCTGGCCGCAGCTTGCCGGGTAAAAAAGAAGTTTTATCCATTCCTTAAAAGGTATATAATGAATATGTAGTGAGCTTTTGTCTTTTATAGAGGATCATTTAAGCAGCTAAAGGGGGCAATGCTGTAATGGGTGCGGCCATAGACTATTCAGCCGGTGACTATTCAGCTAAAGATTTTCACCATAAGGATTTTAATAAAAACATGCGTCCGGGATTTTTGGTCTGTGGTATAAAGAGATGCCCGGAAACCGGCCTTCTAAAAGCAGGACTGCATCCGGGTTTGCCGCATTTATTGGTACGATTTAATGGTGGATGTCTTTATTGGTATCGTTCCCGTCATTATGATGCTGGAAGGGGGCGGTTTGGGCAGGCGGATAAGTGGAATATGTCTGTGATGAATCCGGTTGAATATCATATATACAGATATGTGCGGAATAACTCTATTCGATACGTTGACCCTTTGGGTTTTGATACCAAGGTTATAATTACATATACATATCTGTTTAAGCAAAAATTTGCCATAGGTAGACATGCTGCTCTTTATGTCGATTATGGAGATTCAAAAAAGGAACAAGACAAGATTATTCCTATTAAAAGTCCATTATTATATGATCCTAATGGCGCAGCCTATACACCTAATATTAATCCTTTAACTGGTGCGGCGACAAGATCTTCAGGGGATACATTTTATAATGAACAGGCAAATTTAGAAAAATTTTATCAATCTCATTTTAATGCTGGTTCTTCATTCATAAAAGAGTATACTTTTAAAACCACGCCTGAACAAGAGCTTGAATTAGCCAATAAAATAAATGATTCTGCCAGCGCCGGTACATTAGGTTGTTCAACATCTGTATCTGAAGCACTAGGAGGAATCGGGCCGTTCAAAAATTTAAAATCTAGTTTTTGGCCAAAAAATTTAGATAAAGACCTTGGTAAAATTCCTGATAATATTGAAAAAACAATAAAATCGAATTGTAAATAAGGGATAAATTTATGAGAAATAAATTTATCTTAAAAAAAATATTTTTTATTATATTGATTATTTTGATTACATATATAGTCTCTGAATGTTTAGGCTTTCATAAATTAACAAAAATTTTTTTGTTATCTGAAAAATATGTTAAACAACAATGTTTTTTTTATTTTTTCCTATTTATCTTGGCATATATTTTTTTTAATCAAATTGCAACTCTAAGTAAGAAAAAAAGTTTTATATGTGGCAATATAATTGGTTATTTTTCAGGGTTTTTAGCACATTTATTTGCATGGATAATTTTTGATATTCATGCTTTTTTAAGAATAAAAGAATTGATTATAGCACCTATTTTCCATAGATGGAAAGTTTTACTATATAGTCCAATTATATTACTTAATTGGTTAATTGGATTGACTTTTATTATTTTATTTAAGATATTTTATTATTATTTTTTCGGAAAAAATAAATTATCGAATTTAAATTAACTTTACAGACAAGGCTTCAGGTGTAATCTGAAAGCTTGTTTTTATTTAGCCATAACCTGATTCATTTGAGAACGCTTGACAAGACTGTCTATTAAAATGTCTTTTGCAAGATATTTTTCCCCACTTTTGCAAATGAATAATACCAAGGCTTGCAGGCACTGCCTGGCCACAGCTTGCCGGGTAAAAAAGAAGTTTTATCCATTTTTAAAAAGGTATATAATGAATATGTAGTGAGCTTTTGTCTTTTATAGAGGATCATTTAAGCAGCTAAAGGGGGCAATGCTGTAATGAGTGCGTCAATAGACTATTCAGCCGGTGACTATTCAGTCATAGACTTTGATCAGAGCAGTTTTATCAAAAAAGCGTGTCAGGGCTTTTCATGCTTTGGCCTGAAAAGATGCCCGGAAACCGGCCTTCTAAAAGCAGGACTGCATCCGGGTTTGCCGCATTTATTGGTACGATTTAATGGTGGATGTCTTTATTGGTATCGTTCCCGTCATTATGATCCTGGTGTGGGCAGGTTTGGGCAGGCGGATAAGTGGAATAAGTCTGTGATGAATCCGGTTGGGTATCATGCTTATGGTTATGTGCGGGGGAATCCGGTGAGGTTTGTGGATCCGTGGGGGTATTTTTATGAGGATATATTTAAATTATTTTTTCCGAAAACATATAAAGACAAATTGCAATTTAGTGGCGGTCAAGAGCCAGTTACATATAAAGAATTTATAAGTTGGGCGAGATCAAATGAAGCTCTTTTTGCATCGGACTTATTTGAAGAGGTAGCAATTGAAAGTCCAATATCAAAAACAGCCTATCCAATTGGCGGTAAACCTCTACTCAATTTTGTTATTGACCCATCATCCTCAAATGGTGAGTTACGTATTATTGATATGAAGCATTTTATTCATGCTGGAAAATATCAAATGTTTGCCGAAGATGCAGGATTAATTAATGAACTTATACAATTGTTAGAAGGAAGTAAAAGTGCTTTTGATCCCCAAGACTTTTTTTCAAATTCATTAGGGCAGGATTATTATATAGATACACATGGTAGTATACCTAATGGCGCCTATGATGATGTAAACTTTGTTGATAACCTCGAAAAATGGTTTGAGAAAAGAGCAAAAGGTATATCGGATAGTGCATGTTCAGGGCCGGATCCATCTAGTCCGAATATGCTCAAATAAGAGTTATGTAATGAATTTTTCTAGTAAAAATTTAAAAAAGTTTTCACGAGTTTGTTTTTATATAATTTTACTATTTTTTTTGGTTGTTATTGGTATAAAAATAATAAACTATTATTTTAAAATTTTGCCTGATTTTGAAAATGATGATTTAGAAAATACTCAGTTCTTGTTAGACATCAATAAAAATGAATTTTTAGTAGGAGAAACAATTGAAATTTCTTTATTACTCCGTTCATTTTCTAAACGAGTTCGTATCTATGACGATGTAACAAAATCATGTAAAATTATTTTTAGATATAAATTAAAAGATGGTGTAGATTTTGAATTATTGAAAAATAAAAAAGTGAAACAATTTCCATTTTGTGACATTTTAAAATCTAAATCAAAAATTAATGATGAAGTTCGGATATTACATCTCACAAAAGAAACTTCTTTTTTTAAAACTATATATGGAAAGATAAAATTATTGCATGGCGCATATGTTATTAAATTTGAAAATACGGGCTATGGATTTATTATAGATCCTGAAATTTTGAGTTATTGTAAATTTATTGACATTTCTGCTGATTGGTTGCCGGTAAATCCACACTTTACTGACTCTTTAGAATATTATACTAACCATGTACATATTAATTCAATAAATTTAGAAAATGCTTTAATAATAAAAAAGCCTATAAAAGACAATGTTAATTAAAAAATATACATAAAATGCTAGTTTTAAAGCGAGATGTTTAATGATAATAATTATCCAGAAATTTATTACTTTTATCCCTGTACAGCTTCTTTTGCCTGATGCTTTAAAATAAGTGCATCTAGGACATTTAAAGTTATTTCAAGATCTTTGTTATCAAAGGATTCCAGTTTTTTAAACCTTTGCAATAATCTGAGGTTATGCAAAGGAATATCTTCGTTTTCATTACCCGCAATCAAATAATCAACAGAAGTACTCAGAGCTTCAGCAAGCTTTAGAATTACTTCTAAACTTGGAGTGTGTAAGCCTCCTTCATATTTGTTTAGTTGCGGATATTGAATGCTTATTTTATTAGCAAGCTCTTTTTGGGTCCACTTTTTTTGCTTTCTTAGCAATTTTAACCTTGCTCCAAAAGCACTTCTAATTTCTTCGTTATTCATAAGATTAATCCTTAAAAACATAAAAAATATCCTCCTTAGTATAAATCATATTAAAAATAAGCATTGATTAGATTTCGATATTAGTATATATTAAATTGCATAATTTGCATAATAATTATTATTGACAACATTTCAGCAGGAGGTAAAAACATGCCCCGCATCCCGGAAAAAACCCTGGAAAAGATAAAACAAGAAGTAAGCATCCAAAGCCTGGTACAGGCCAAAGGCATAAAATTGAGCCAGCACGGTAAAAATCTCATAGGCCTTTGCCCCTTTCATGATGATAAAGACCCGAGCCTGGTGATCACACCGGATAAAAATCTGTGGCATTGCCTGGGCGCATGTCAAACAGGTGGTTCCGTAATAGATTGGGTTATGAAAGCTGAGGGTGTGAGCTTCAGGCATGCAGCAGAAATACTGCTCAAAAATCCAAAAGTCCTGGAAGAGGAGAACAGGGGTATAACAAAACATTGCTCAGTAAGAAAACTTTCCTCTCCTGTAAAGATTCAGGCAACAGATCAGGAAGCCCTGAAACAGGTTGTGGAATATTATCATGAAACCCTTAAATCTAGTCCGGAAGGCATGGACATTTTACCCCTAATCTTAAATCTGAAAACTTATAATTCGCCACAGCCTGTTTCAGTACATCCCCAGGCTCATTCATAGCCTTGCAATCCATTTCAGATACTTATATTTTCTTGAAAATAACAAAAAACCACTTTAAAAGTATTTTTAACAAGCCTGAAATGGTCTGAAAGCATAGTGAAATCAAACAAAACCAAACATAATTAAGAAAAGTATGAAATACACTTTATAAAAAAATGAAATGGATTACAGGCCATTGTAATAAAACATGATTCAACTGGTTGTGTAAAAATATACTATAAGGTAATGCGTTAAATACTATCGTGGTTTCAGGTGAGTAATCAATTAACATCTTGAAATAAATACGCCAATGGCGTATGCTTTAATTATATGGAAATAAAAGAAACTCCAATTTTTACAAAACAAATTATAAATTTGATGCCTGATGAAGACTATAACTTATTACAAATAGCACTTATTCTTAATCCTGAATTAGGCCCTATTATCAAAGGTTCTGGTGGTATACGAAAAATCAGATGGTCTTTACCTGGTAAAGGTAAAAGAGGCGGCTCTAGAATTATTTATTATTGGCAATTATTACAAAATCAAATATTTATGTTAATTGCATATTCAAAACACGAACAAGAAAATTTTACTAAAAAACAATTAAAAATTTTAAAAGAAATAGTAGAAACGGAGTTGAAAAATGGATAATACTCTATTTGATCAGTTGATCTCTAGTGTAAAACAAGCCGGTGCTATTCATCGTGGTGATATAAAACCCAAAAGGGCATTTATTGCAAATGATATAAATGTAAAAATATTAAGAAATAATCTTCATTTATCTCAATCTAACTTTTCGGCTTTATTAGGCGTTAGTATAAAAACATTACAAAATTGGGAACAGGGCAGAAGAGAGCCGCGTGGACCAGCAAAAGCATTATTATCAATAGTTAATGCACATCCCGAGGTTATATTAAAAAATATTATCGGGTAATGAGGTGAGTACTATCGTGCTTTGAAACGAGTACTAATCTAAAAAAATTTATTCATCATCCTTAAAATCTTCGTAATCTATCGTTCTGCTGTAATGTTTCCTCTTCCACATATCTTCAATTATAGGATAAATATATTCCGGCTTAAGATAGGTTTCATTACTTGCTCTATTTTTCATATCCATCATGGATTCAAAAATAAGCTCTTTACACTCCTCTTCATTACTTTTGGTTAACTCAAAAGTTTGTTTCAGGCTTGCGTTGATTAAATCCTCATATTGCTCTTTCAAAGCATTTTCTTTTTCTCTTATTTCTTTGCCCCAGTCATTATCTAAAGTCTGTTTTAAGTAACTGGCGTAATTATCCTTGGCTTTTTTATTTGCGTATTTAATGCCGGATATAAGCACATCTTGATCCCCAGTAAATTCATTTATTATTTTTAAAATATTTTTATCCCGTGCTTTTTTATATAAAACAAATTTATGTGCTTTTGATTCAGATTTAAAATTAAAATCCATCTGTTTTGTTTGTGCATTATTTTCTTTATTTTTAAAAATGCAAATAGTTTCTCCGTCATCATTTTTATAAGTGGAAAAATCAATTTCTAAGTCTGTGTTTTTATTAATTTCATTAATGGCAGGTTTTAGTTTTTGTAAAATTTGGGAAGGATATTTTTTCCGCAGAATTAATTTTTCTGCTAATTTTTTAATCCCTATTTTCAAAAATAATTTGTTTTTTTTCAATATTTCATACATTCGTCTAGATATTGGTTTTCTCAAAGACTTAAATTTTTCAAAGTCTATATAACGATAAAAATTCGTATTTTTCAATATTTCAATAAATGTTTCATTAAAATTAATATGCACACATCCATTTCCTTCTATTTTTCCGTCATCCAATACGCCAAAAACCATTGTTTTATAATTATCCCCATCATAAAAAGTTCCTTCGAATGTCATTCCAACGTTACGCCAAACTTTCAATGTTTCCACTAATCTTTTGTGATAATATGTGGCGTTATTCGGTGCAATTTCTTTGATAATTTGTGACTTTTTTAAAATAATTTTGCGTTCATAATTTTGTTTTTGTAAAGATTTCATAAAATAATACAAAAAAAGCATATCCGTTGAATTGGGGGTTTGATAACCAACAGTTAATTTATATTTCTTATCATCTAAAATCATTTCGATATCTTGTTTAACGTTCTTTTCGTTCAAAATATACAAAGGATATTCCAAAAAATTGCCATCCTGTTTTATTAAATTATTGCTCATAATGGTCTCCGATTACGAATTTTTAAAACTAATCCATAATAGCTTGAAAAATGATTAAAATAAAACATTTTTAATCATTTTTTTACATTTAATAATATTCTGGTATTCTGGGTAAATATTCTGGTATTCTGGGTAAGTATTCTGGTATTCTGGGTAAGTATTCTGG
>Ga0222666_1000920_pt1 | contig 12415 bp, 7 predicted proteins | sample AntAcemetagen655_FD_181710 | JGI IMG/M metagenome (GOLD analysis project Ga0222666, IMG submission 181710) | Saline water microbial communities from Ace Lake, Antarctica - #655 | ecosystem: Environmental > Aquatic > Non-marine Saline and Alkaline > Saline | place: Antarctica: Ace Lake | collected...
AATCAACCCATCAACGAAATTATTACTGTTTAACGTTTTTGTGGAGTTTTTGTTTTTGCCTTTATATGATTTCTTTTTTTGAGGTTTCTCCGGAGGTAAGATAAATGCAAAACCTACTTCATAGCTTTGCAATTGCATTGCAATCCATTCGTTATCAGTTATAAGTTTTGTAATCACAGGAAACAATATGTATTCTTCCCTGAATTTTATTGCATACATTACAAAAAATAAATCGCCAATTTTACGGTTTAGCGACTTCATGCTAGGTTTTTTTTCTTTTGACAATGCAATTATGTCCTTGGTAATTTGTCTAACATCATCATGATATGACCACATTACTGATTGGCATCTATATTCGGGAAGTTGTCTCTCAACATAAGGAAATAATATGTTTTCCTTTTTTATGTAGTGAGCCTCAAAGGCAGTAAGTTCTAGTACTTTTGATCCAATTTCTTCTAATATATCTTGAAATTGTGTTTCAGAAATATTTTTCTTGTTAATTTCTTTTATTAAAGGGCGAAGACCAATTAGTTTATTGTTTAACTCATTATTTTCAAGCCATAGAGATGCTAAAAATGGAATTTTAGAATAATTAGGAATGGATTGATTTATCAGCCCTTTATAGAACATGTTCAAGATTTTGTTGAGTCCTGTTTTTAGGTCCGCAAGTTCAATCTTATCAAGCATTAGCTTGTCAACAACACAAACTACATCAAAAGGTTGTACATTATCAATGGCATTTTCATATTCTACTATTAAATCAATTCCTTTACCATGATTAATTATGGCGATAGCAAAATCGTAAAGTTCATTTATGCGCTGTTCAGTGTTATTAATGTATTCTGACATGTTGGGTATGTTTGTGTGGCATGTTTTACTATGGGATGCAATTTAGTAAAGTTCTTTGAAATAGAGTAACAAAGCGGTAACTGAGATAAGAAAAAAATCAGAATAGTCTCAACCTATCGGGTCTGATTCTAAAACCTTTATTAGACCAGCCGGGTTTTTTCATCCCGTCTGGTCGAGAACATTGTTTTCATTATCCAAATCTATGGGTTTTTCTTTTTCGACCCGACTGGTTGGTAAAAACCAGGCGGGATTGGTATAACCAACCAACATCTTGTATTGTGATGGAAATCTATAACAAGTATGCCGATAGGTGATTGATATTAAAGAAGCTATAAATTCTGGTAATTGCTTTTAATGTAAGTTACTTTTCTTTTTAATTAATTAAGTTTTGTTTTATTACTGAAAATAATTCACTCTTGATAATTGGTTTTGTAAGATGTCCATCGCATCCTACTTCATATGCCTTTTCAGAATCTTCGGAAAGTGCATGAGCGGTTTGAGCAATAATATTAACATTTTTATTGAATTGACGAATTTGACATGTGGCATCATATCCGTCCATTATGGGCATTTTAATGTCCATTAAAACAATATCAAGGTCAGGATTTTTTCGACAATGTTCAACAGCCTCAACTCCGTTTCTTGCTTGTAAAATTTCACAGTTTATTTTTTCAAGCATAGTTAGAAGTAGTAAAGCAGATGTCTCATCATCTTCAACAATTAATATCTTTATACTTTTATTTAGATTATTAATATCTTCAGCAGAAATATCTATTTTGATTTCATCTTTAGTAATTAACTCAGTATTATAGGGAATCGTAAAATAAAACGTAGAACCTTTATCAACTTCACTTTTTACCCATAACTTTCCATCAAGCATTTCAGCATAAGCTTTTGAAATTGACAAACCTAACCCTGCTCCTTGTCTTGCCATTTTATCTTCTATATCAGCCTGTATAAATCGCTCAAAAATAGCTTTCTGTCTATCACTCTCTATTCCAATACCAGTATCTTTAATATAAAACTCCACTTCGGCATGTTCAGCGTCCTTTTTTAGTATGTATCCAAGTTCTATATTCCCCTTCTCAGTATATTTAATTGCATTTTTAACTAGGTTAGTAAGAATTGATAAGAATTTTTCATGATCAGTTTTTATTATGGATTTTGAAGAAGGCAAAGAACAATTGAATGAAAGTTCTATTCCTTTTGCCTCAGCTTCGGGTTTAAAAAAAGTATAAACATATTCTATTTGGTTATTGATGTTAACATTATTAATATTTATATCTGTGAGTCCTGATTCTATTTTTGAAATACTAACAATATCATTAATGATATTGAGCATACGTTTTCCACTTTTCTCTATTATTTCAATATAATTTTGTTGTGATTCGCCTGAAAGGTTAGCTTGTTTAAGTAATCCGGCAAATCCTAGAATTCCATTCATGGGGGTACGAATTTCGTGGCTCATATTTGCCAAAAATGCTGATTTTAGTTTATCGCTTTCTTCTGCTTTTTCTTTTGCATGAATTAATTTCTCTTCCATCAACTTTCTCTCAGAAATATCAGTATGTGAACCTGCTATTCTGTATGGATCTCCATTTTGGTCGTCCATTGATTTCCCCCTGGCAAAAATCCATTTATAGCTACCATCTTTACATTTTAACCGGGCTTCAACCTTGTAAAATGGCGTTTCTTTTTTCAAATGTCTATTAAGTTCAGCTAAAGTAAATTCTTTATCCTCGGGATGCAAAAGTGCTTCCCATATTTTATAATCATTTTCAATTTCGTGGTCTTTGTAACCCAACATTGATTTCCAACGTGAGGAAAAATATACTTCATTTGTTAATAAATCCCAATCCCATATTCCATCTTGTGAACCTTCAATTGCCAGTTCATACCTTTCTTCACTTATCTTTAATTTTACTTTATCGATTGCCCTCTTATCTTTTTCCTCTTTCAATTCAAGTGCGTTTTTCATTGCAGAGTCGAGGCGCGGAAGTCTTTCTTTTACTACGTAATCCCATGCTCCTTTTTTTATGGTTTCTGCGGCAGTTTCTTCATTTATTGTACCAGTAACAATAATAAAGGGTGTTAACGGACATTTTTGATTGGCAAGCTCTAATGCATCCAAACCTGTAAAACTGCCCAGGCTGTAGTCTGAAAGAATAAGATCAGGGATATAATCATCAATGGCCTTACTAAATTCATTGTATTCAGACACATGTTTGAACTGAAATTTAATAGCGCTTTTTGAAATTTGATGATGAATTAATTCTACATCATTAAGATTATCCTCTAAAAGCAATATTTTAACTTTTCTTTCCATAATTATTCATTTATAATGATTCATTAATAAGAAGCCAGTAAAGACCTAAAGCTGAAACAGCTTCTGAAAAACTTTCAAAATTTATGGGTTTTACAACATAACTATTTACGCCATATTCGTAGCTTTCAATCATGTCTTTTTCTTCGCGCGATGATGTTAGTACTACTACAGGAATAGTTTTTGTTTGTTCTTCTGATTTTAATCTTTTTAGTATTTCAAGTCCACCTACTTTAGGAAGCTTAAGGTCTAACAAAATTACTTTTGGGTTTTCTTTTGTATTTCTTTCGACATATCGCCCTGTCGCAAAAATATATTCCAATGCTTCTTCTCCATCTTTAATAACTTGGACACTATTTGCAACATTGTGTTTTTTTAAAGCCCTTAAGGTTAACTCTATATCGCTCGGATTATCTTCAATGTATAATATTTCCAATGTTTTCATAATTCATTTATTTTAGTTTGAGATTCATATCGTAAAAAAGAATGTAGTGCCTTTATTTTTTTCTGATTCTACCCAAATTTTACCTTCATGTTTGTGGATAATTCGCTGAACGATTGACAAGCCAATACCAGTACCCGGGAATTCTTCAACACTGTGTAAGCGTTGAAAAACATCGAATATTTTTCTGACATACTTCATGTCAAATCCAACTCCATTATCTTTAACATAGAATACATTTTTATTATTTTGACTGGTACAACCAATTTCTACTATAGCATTTTTAGCCTTACCAGTAAATTTCACTGCGTTTGATATCAAGTTCAATATTACATGGTACATCAGTTTTTCGTCGGCATTTATCAAAGGTATAGGTTTTATTTTAAATGTAAGCTTTCGATCTTGAATATCTGGCTCTAATTCACTTTTCACCCTTTGCGCAATAGCATGTATATCAATCTGTGATTTATGCAATTCTGTACGACCCATGCGTGAAAAGCTAAGCAAATCATTAATCAGTGCGCCCATGTTTTCTGCATTGTCTTTAATAAGGCCAATATATCGTTTTGATTCCGGATCCAACTGCGGTGCAAAATCTTCATTTAGAATTTGTGAAAAACCAATAACTGCCCTTAAAGGTGCTTTTAAGTCGTGAGAAACGGAATAGGAAAAAGCTTCCAATTCTTTATTTACTTCCAGGTACTTACTATTAGAAATCTCTAATTGCTTTTTAATATCATTTACATCTTCTAATAAAAAGGTGAGGGCTTTTTGCGATTTTTCAAGCTTTAATGCTTTGTTATCCAGATCAGCTGTACGAATACTAATTTTATTTTCTAATTCATTTTTATGTTCTTCAATTTTATTTTCATATTGCTTTTGCTTTGTTATATCTTTTATTTGAGCAAAAAGACTATCTGGTTGATTATTAATATCTTCGACAAGTGAGGTAGAAACAGAACCATAAATTATATCACCTGATTTATGGATATAAGCTTTTTCAATAGATTTTCCTTTCGTTTTACCCTCTATTACTTTTTTTATATATTCTGCAGCTTTTTCTTTATCTTCTTCTTTTGTGAAATCATTAATATGCATCTTTAATAATTCTTCTCTGTCATAACCAATATAATCACAAAAAGCATTATTTACTTTTATTAGTCTACCTTCTAAACTTACTGCTGTTATTCCTATTGCAGCATTCTCAATTGAACTCTCAAGAAGATTTCTGGCTTCTTCCAATTCATATGTTCGAGCATTTACTTTTTCTTCGAGAATTTTTTCTCTGTTTTCAAATTGTGAAATTGCATAATCAAGAACAGCAAGTTGGTTGCCAGCATTTTTTGGGAATCCTTTCATTTTATCTCCAGATACATTTTTAATACGTTTAATCATATTGTTGATTGGATTTGATATACCAAAGAAAATCCATAGAAACAATATAATTTCTAAAACTGAAGAGCCAATTAAAAAAAGAAAGAAATTCTTCTTTGCTTTTAGTAAAATATTTATTGAGTTTTGATTGAAACTTGCAGCTTTTTCATTAGCAAAATCAATCATCTTACTCGTTTTTTGAAAAAGGATTCTGATGTGATCGTTTCCTTTTTCTTTTGTGATTTTGGCAGCATCATCTACATTACCGTTCTTTACTAAGTCAATTACTTCATCTCTAATTGGTTTCCAATTAACAAAAGTCGTATAAGCATCATTTACAAATTCTAAATCACCAAGGAATTTTTCTTTTACAATTTCAAAGTTATCATATATTTGTTGTTCATTTTTGTTTACTAAGTCAATTGAATTGTTTAATTCAATTTCGTTTTCCGACAATAGAATATCTTTCAAACTACGGTGTATAGCATTTATATAGAAGTCTATATTACGTACACTATTACTTACTGTAAATGGGTGCTCAATAATGCTATTGGTGACTTTGTTGAGCTCCTTTATATCTCTATAGTAAAGAATATTAACGATACTTGAAAATAAAATGATTATAAACAAACCTATAAATAATCGGGTTTGTATTCTTGGATATTTATTCTTTCCATTATTCATTTTCAAGTTTTTTAATTATTTCTTTTAGCTCTTTAATTCTAAATTCCCTATCAATGAAAAGATTATTATATTTTTCAAGTTCATGATTTCTTTTCAATAACTCATCATTTTTTAGCCTTATTTCTTCTGTTCTTTTCTGAATATTTTTTTCAAGATTGTTTTGTATTTTTCTAAGTTCCTTTTCTGTTTGTTGTCTTTTATCCACGTCTTCTTTTAGCTGTGAATTAATGTTTTTAAGTTCTTCGGCCTGAATTTTTGAGAAACTTATACTTTGAAGCATCTTTTTTTGAATTATACCAAAACTAATAACAATAAGACTACCTAATAAGGCTACTACTGCAATTGCTGTAACCCATGAAACAATATTGGTTGAAATCTCATCTAATGATACGCCAAGGGATATAATATTATTTACATACAAATATGCAATTACTATCATTGCCAGGGTGCAAAGTAGTACGGTATATAATCCTGCTTTGATATCAAAAAATATGCATGCTAATACTAAAATTGTAAAGAGAATAGGGATACCAGCACCACCAAAACCATAAATTATAATATTTGAAATTGCCAGAATATATGCGAAACCAATTATTATAAATGCACTATTTTTAAATGTTATTTTCTTTCTAAAAATGCCTGCAACAATAATTGGGGTGTAAAAAATAAAATATGAAATTGCTGTATAATATTGTTTTAAAACAATTGCTTCAATTGCACCCATAATAACCACAGGGATTCCTAAAACATTAAGAATTATTATTATTTTTTGTAATAATAGCCTTCTAACTTCGTCAATTGTTTCATTCGGATTATTTCTAAAAGTAAAAAATTTCATTGTTTTTATTTTAGATGCTCTAGTTATCCATTTTATTTTCTAGTTTTTTAATTTGATCTTTAAGTTCTTTAATCCTGAACTCCCTATCTACAAACAAATCATTAAATCTCTCCAACTCTTTGTTTTTATCTTCTAATTCTTTGGTTCTTTCCTTTACTAAATCTTCAAGATTTTCACGATATTCCACGAGTTCTTGTTCTGCCTGTTTCCGATCAGTAATATCAGACACAACATGTACTGCCCCGGTTAATTCATTTTTTGAATTAAAAATCGGATCAACATTAACTTTTAGCCAGCGTTCTTTATCCTTGAAAATCATTGATTCAGGCTGAGAGCTATCTTTCATCCGAATCAATGGGCAATCATTAAAAAATTCTTTAGTTCCATGCACTAACTCAAAACATTTTTTTTCTTTAATATCTTCTTCATTTACATTAAATAAAGACAAAGTGGCTGCATTATATTGGCTGATTTTTCCATCCAAATCAATAATGCTTACCGAGTCACTCATGGCATTAAAGGTGGTCTGCCATTTTGCAGCCTGGTTTTTGATTACCTCTTCAGCCTGTTTACGATCTGTAACATCGCGGTAATTAACTACAATCCCTTTTATTTTAGAAGAGTGAAGTAAATTGGTACCTGTTCCTTCTATGTATATCCATGTTCCATCCTTATGAAGAAACCTGAAATTAACTTGCTCAATTTCATTTGATCTTTTCAATAATTTTACAAATTGCATGGATATACGCTCCCTGTCATCAGGATGAACTAATCCAAAAACATTTTCACCTATCAATTTACCGGTTTCGTATCCCAGCACTTTTTCATGAGATGGACTTTCGTATGTAATAATTCCCTTATCGTTTAATATAGAAATTACATCACTACTATTTTCAATCAATGTTCTGAAATACTCTTCGCTTTCCTCTAATGCTTTTTCAGTCTGTTTGCGATCAGTTACATCTTCTGATGTAGCTAATACTCCAATAATTTTACCAGTATTATCTTTTAATGGCATTTTACTCGATTGCCACCATATCTTTTTACCGTCAGGTAAAATATAAGACTCTTCATATCCTAATTTTGGAATTCCTTTTTTTATAATCTGTCTGTCATCATTAATATACTTTTCAGCTTCCTTAGCCCATATTAAATCAAAATCATTTTTCCCAATTACATCTTCAGTTTTATTTTTTTTAACAGCTTCCAAAAAAGACATATTACAGCCCAAATAGACTGAATTTAAATCTTTCCAAAATATTCTGGTAGGAACTGAATTAATGACTAACTCAAACATATCCTTTTGTTTTCTCATTGCCTCTTCAGCCTGCTTGCGCTCGGTAATATCTATATATTGGCATACAACATTCACCAGTTTCCCGGCTTCGTCGGTTATTGGAAACATCGAAACATCTATCCAAAGTTCATTTGCGATTGATAAATCAACATCGCCTGCTTTTGTGCCTTTCCAAAACATATTGAAACGAGTACTTGTCAAATCATTGAATACAGCTTCAACAACAGGCATTAAACCTTGAGCAATCAAATTTTCATCATGGAATACATTATATTTTCCAATAATCATATCATCGGTTAAATTCAGGATATTCCGCAAAGCCTGATTCGCCCTTATCATTATTCCTTTTGCATCAGAAACCCACATAGCAAAGGGGCTGTTTTCTGTAACAACATCAAGGAAATTTGCCTGATTTCTGTATTTAAGTTCGCTCTTCTGCAAGTCTTTTTCTGCCTGCTTGCGCTCGGTGATGTCATATAGAGTAGCAATCAATTTTACAGATTCCCCTTCTTTTCGCTCAATTATTCCCTGAGAACGGACATAAATTACTTCTCCATCCTTACAGATGAGCCGATATTCTTTGGGAAGAAGTTTTTCTTCACCGGAAGCGATTCCTTCATTTAGCCATGCCGATACTTCTAACAGATCATCAGGATAATGTATGTCTTTATTAACTTTGGCATAATCTATCTTTTCTGTTTTGTCATACTTCAGCAGATCAAAAAGACCATCTGACCAGCTTACTTCACCTGTAGCAACATCCCAGGTGAAATCTCCCATTTTTGCTATCTGCTGTGCTTGAATGAGTCTTTTTGTGCTTTGTACCAATGCTTCTTCAGCCTGCTTACGTTCGGTAATATCATCCACGAAAGCGGTTCCGAATCTGACATTTCCCTCAGCATCCCTGATGCCAATAGCATGGACGGATACCTTAATCTCCTCACCGTCCTTGCGAATATATCTTTTCTCCATGGAAAAATCTGTCGTTTCCAAAGAAAACATGTCCTGAAAGAGCTTTTTGTTTTTAGGGCGGTCATTTGGATGTGTCACATCAAAAAAAGAAAGCCCCGCAATTTCTTCTTTGGCATAACCTACCATCCGTTCATATGCCTGATTTGTTGTGACAAAATTACCAAGCATATCAACAGTGCATATTCCAATGGGAGAGGTATCAATAATTAGTTTTAATTTTTCTTGGCTTTCCAATAAATTTTCCTCAGCCTGTTTGCGCTCGGTTATATCATGGTAATTGAGCAATACACCTTGAATCGCTATGTCTCTGATACAGTTCTGGGCAGTAAGTTCTATCCATTTATAATTACCATCCTTGCATTTGAATCTGAATTCAATTGTTGAAGATCTTTCTTTTTTAACCACATTTATTAATTCTTTCTGAATCCTTTCAATATCATCCGGATGCACCATTTCCAAGCCGTTTGTACCGATAATATCCACCGGCTTCCATCCAAACCATTTCTCAATATTTGGACTTTGGTATTTCGTTATGCCATCAGCATCCATAATGACAATAACATCACTGATATTTTCTATCATTGCAGAGTGCCTTGCATTAGTATCCCGTAGCGTATTTTCTGCCTGTCTGCGCTCGGTGATATCGTTGTGTTCTATTAAGGCATTAGTAATTTTTCCATTTACATCTTTGATGGGAAATATTGTAACTTCCAGACTAACGGAAACAGTTTCATCCAATGTTACATGCTTAAGTTGTGAGCTATCGTATTCTAATACGAATTTGACAACTTTACCTTCTTCAAACACACTCCTTACTAATGGCATAAAACCTTGCTCTTCGGTTATGTTATCCTGAAAGAGATTGTACTTGCCGACTACATCCTCGTCAGTAATATTTAAAAGATCCCTGCAAGCTTGATTTTGTCTGATCATCGTTCCTGCACTGTCTGATATCCACATAGAGAAAGGGCTTTGATCTATAATGCTATTGAGGAATGTGGTGGTTTTGTGTAGAGCTTCTTCCACCTGCTTGCGTTCGGTGATATTTTCCACAACTGATAAAATCCGGTCTATCAAACCGTCTTTGTTTTCTATCGGAACGGTTTTATATAATTGATACTGATCGTTGATAAACAGTTCGAAGTTTTGTTCCTCACCTGCAAAAGTTTTCAAATAATGGTCTTTTACAAAAGTGGCATTTTCACCAAAAATTTCATTTAATGAAAGGCCTATAAAAGATTTTGGATCTAAATTTTGTTTTTTAAATTCTTGTCCCGATGTAAAACCAGTGGTCAAATCTTTTTCAATAATGGAGATGTAAGAGTTTGGATAGTTTTCGGCTATTTTAAGTAATAGTTCGGTGTCAAAGAATTCCGATTCAAAACTCTTAATTTCCCTTAGCTTCTCTATTTCAGCTATCAATTCAGTTTTTGATAATTTTTCAAGATCTTTCATAAAGTATTAATTTTCTTTACCCGATTTCAGACTGTCTAATTCATCCCTCAATTCTTTCATTCGAAATTCGCGATCAACAAAAAGGTTATTAAATTTCTCCAACTCAGTATTTTTATCTTCCAGATTTTTCGTGCGTTCTCTTACTAAATCTTCTAAGTTTTCACGATGTTTTTTTAACTCATCTTCTGCGAGTTTACGTTTTGTTATATCTTCAACACTCGACATAATGAAGTTCTCATTATCTCTCTCAAACAATTGCACTCTAATAATAACTGGGACTAAATGACCATCATTGTGAATAAATTCCGTTTCATAAATACTAATTTTATCATCCTTTTCCAGAACTTCAATAATTTGGTTTTCCTTTTGAATATATTTTTCCGGTATTATTTCCCATTTATTAAGTTTTAAGGTTTCTTCGACACTTCTGCCTAAAATATTTGCAAATGCGGGATTAATATCTACAATTGTGTTATCAATCCTACTTAAAACCAATCCTATTGGTGATGAATTATATAATAATCGATTATAATCTTCACTTTTTTGTAATTCGATTTTTTGACTTTCCTTTTCTTCATAAACCTTTTCAAATTTTTGACGATAGGTAAGGGTATAAAAAATATCTTCAAAGTCTTTAGTGGCAGTATCTTTCATAACAAATCCTTTATCCAGGTAAGCTAGATAAATTGAGAATATTGCAGCATAAACCATGCTTGAAGAGAGTTTTGAAATCAAACCTGAAACTAGTATATCAGTAAATTGTTCTGTACCTAAAAATGCTCCAATAGAAAACAATAATGAGTCTAAAGTAATAACAATTGTCATTGAGATAAATATTCTCATAAACAAATGTTTTACGAATTTTGATATAGTTTCATAAATAAAAATTATTACAAAAGCATCAATAAATAGCACAATTGTTCCTACAAAAAGAACCCGAGAGTTTATTTGGAAAAATTCTTTTGGTAGATTGTAAATATTATTAACTGATTCACCATCAATAGCCCAACTAAAAACAACTTGTAGGAATGCCAGAACTAAATTCGCAGCAAGAAGTGCATATATAACCTTTCGAGCTTCAAGAGCATCTTCGCGAATGTAGATTAATAGTATTGCAAATAAACTCCCTGTATACATTACCATTGAACCTGGAGTAACCATTATTCCCGGGTAAACTTCTATATATAGCGATGTTGCAAGAAACACTTGCATATACTGAAATACACCCAATGCTGTGAAAAGTAGTCCAAGACCAAAAATTGTTCTAATCCTAAATAGAAATAACAACAATGCAGCAACAAGTAAGCATTGAAGTAAAAGAATTATTATTTGATTAATAGCAAATAAGCCCATATTTTATTTCATTAAAATGTCTAATAATTTATTTAATTATAAATTGAAAACCCTGGACATAAATATCGTGCAATTCATCTAAATCACGAGCAACTGATTCCTTCATCTGGTTATTTGAAATCAGGGAAACAGTACTTTGTGTTTGTCGATAATCATTTGAAATAAGTGATGAAGTTCCAATTATTTTTACATTCAAAAATTCTTTGAAATTCAAATTGAGTAGTGAATCGGTGTTGATAACTTCCTTTGCTTTTGTATTATCAGCAAAAGCCGTTTGAATTATTAGTAATATAATTATAATAAAAATTGGGCTTTTATAATATTTTAATATATGCATAAGTGTTCCCCCTAATCACATCAATTTGTAAAGATACAAATTAATTTAAAATTGGACAAGTTTGATGTAATTAATGGCTAAAATTTATTTTGAGATGATAGAAAATATTAATCATATCTAAGTCAATATTCTTGCAGGATATTTGCAAAAAGATTTATATCTTTAAGTCATAAAAGAATTCTAATCCTGAAAGGATTGAACATGAATAGCCCTATACGGAGTGTAGGGTACAGACAATAATTATTAAAAAACCCTGAAAGGGTTTAACAGCAAAGCTTTATCATGAGTACATATACACAAATTCTCTATCAGATAGTTTTTACAACAAAAAATAATGAAAAGACTATGATAGAATCCGGTCAAGAAAAACTTTATAGATTTATATGGGGAATCTTAAAAAATAAAAAATGTCATTTATATAGAATTGAAGGAGTAAATGATCATTTGCATATCATAACACATTTACATCCAACAGTAGCTGTTGCACCTTT
>Ga0222666_1000922_pt1 | contig 12394 bp, 12 predicted proteins | sample AntAcemetagen655_FD_181710 | JGI IMG/M metagenome (GOLD analysis project Ga0222666, IMG submission 181710) | Saline water microbial communities from Ace Lake, Antarctica - #655 | ecosystem: Environmental > Aquatic > Non-marine Saline and Alkaline > Saline | place: Antarctica: Ace Lake...
GATTAAGCTATTTTAACAGATGCATTTTTTATAAGAAATTCTTTACTCATTATTTCAAAGTACCCTTAAATAGGCTTATATTTGTTTGAAATCTAATAAAACGGAGTCTTTTTAGACAGACTGCCGTTAGGTGCAAGTGTAAGAACCCTGCTACTGGGAAACTAGATGATTATAGAAATAAAGAAAGTGTTTTAATGGAAAAAAAATGGGGATTTTTACGAGAAACTGATACTATGGCTAAAAAGGCAGGTAGAGATAAAGATACAGGACTTCATAGAACTGGACTGGAAGATTATCTGAAAGTGATTTTTCCGCAAATAGACGACTGGATACATGACAAAGCATTAGGTAAGATAAATGGTACACTTTACAGAAGTCGTCCCGATTACAGAAGTGAGAAATTAAAACTTATAATCGAATTTGACGGACTACCGCATTATACGAAACCCGATATTATTGAAAAAGATTTAAAAAATAGTGAACTATACAAAAACTTTGGATATAAAGTTGTTCGGATTCCGTATTTTATACAATTGACCAACAAAGCCGTTAAAGACTTATTTGATGTTGATTTATCAGAAGAATTATTTGATGAAACAATATCTTCCTTAGGCATTGAAGGTCAAAATACACCTGCATATTTATGTCCAGCTGGAATAAAACGAATGGCAGGTGAATTTAAAAGATTCCCAGAACAATATAAAACGAATATAGATTTTCTAAAAAAACAGAATAACCCTTTTAGAAGTGGAGTGGAGTATTTAGAAAGCGAGTATAATAATAAAACACCAGCACCTAACAATGAACTGTGGTAAAAACCAAGGAAAATTGTGATTATTTTACCTTATGCTTGGTTTAACACTTACAAATTCTGAATCATAGACTAATCCTGATCGTGCAATAGCAAATGACTGTTTGATTAACTTATTAGCTACTGCAATAAGAGCCAACTTCTTACTTTTACCCTTTGCTGTTATCCTTTCATACATTAATTTACAAGACTTGTTGGATTTGCACGCATTAAAACTGCACATAAAAAGCAAATTTCTCAGTTTACCATTCCCCTGCTTGCTAATATGACTTCTAGCACGCACACTTGATCCTGAGCGCTTTTCTACTGGAGAAAGATCAGCATAACATATAAATTGTTTGGCACTCTCAAACTTTCTAAAACCATCACTGATAACTATCATATGCATTGCTGTACTCTTTCCGACACCAGGGATCGTTTGTAAGTTGTAATACAAATCTGACTCATTTTCTATTATCAATTTTTGTAACTCTCCTTCTAAAACTTCAATCTGTTTACAAAGGTTTTTAATAGTATCCTTTATTGGTTTTATTAAAGCACTTCTATGTTTGCTCTGCTTATGAATCAATGCATGTAAGCGGTTCTTAAACATAGTTCTGCTTTTCAACAACAAACTTAGGCTTTCTGATATAACCCTGCTTTCTTTGATATAAACAGCCTCTGGTTTATAGGCATTTAATTCGTTTAACTGAGCATATTTACATATCATTTCAGCATCAGCTTTATCAGTCTTTATTCTTCGTAAATTCATTTGAATAAATCGCTTTATAACTAAAGGATTAACTACCGAGACAAAAATATCTTTCTCATATAAATAATCTGCTAGTTGAGTATGATAAACTCCCGTTGCTTCCATAACACAACAACCATTAGGCTTTAACCATTTCAAGAATTCTGTAAATCCTGATTTGTTGTTTGAAAATTGGTGATGAACTTTTAAATTATCCATCACATCAAAAACATCTTTAGAGATGTCAATTCCATAATAATTTGTAATTTTATCCATAATAATATATTTTGGAAGAACGAAACTACTGATACCTAACATCCTAAAAACAGGCTCTGTAGGCCTAATGAACTGTTCAGATTTTAGTAGAGAAAGAGAGGGGACTTGCAATGTTGACGGGTTTTGTCCTCGTGTAAAATGAGCCTTATTCCTCTCTTTCGTTCTTCTGATTATTTTATAAATATATGATATTGCAAACTTAGGATGTATAAAAATAATAGCCGAAATAGCAGTAAATTCAAGGGTTGTAGCCCGCTACAACTTTCTTGTAATTTGACAGGTTTAAAGCCCGCAATCGGCTACTATTCTTATACTGGTCGTTAGCAACAAGTGGTATTTACATCCTTCGTATAAAAAAACTACACTAATGTTTACATATTTGGAAACATTTTTATATCTTTGCACAAAAGTTACAAATGATTAAACCGATTGAAATAGTCCTGCTGCCAGAAGCAGAGAAATTCGTTGATAAGATTGAGAAATCTGCAAGAAAAAAATTATTTTTTGCAATTCGTAAAACTAAAATGCGGATTTATGGAGATTGGTTTGAGAAACTTAAAAGTTCGAAAGATATTTTTGAGTTTAGGATTAAGGACAGTAACAAGTTTTTTCGACTTTTTGCTTTTTGGGATAGTACAGGTGATACTGAAACGCTAATTGTTTGTTCACACGGATTGATTAAGAAAACAAACAAGATCCCAAAACAGGATATCGAAAAAGCAAAAATGATTAAAGAAAAATATTTCAAAGGATTGTTATAAAACTCATTATTATGAAAACAACAAAATATAAAAGATTCGAGGATTTAGAGGATAAGTATGTTGGCAAAAAAGGAACTCCAGAAAGGGATGAATATGAGTTTGATTTAAAAATGGAATTAATTGGAGAAAAAATAAAACAATTAAGAATTCAAAACAACTTGACTCAATCCCAGCTTGGAGAATTGATAGGTGTAAAACGTGCACAGATTTCAAAACTTGAACATGGAAATCATAGCGCATCAGTTTCGACTATTATGAAAGTTTTTCATGCAATGAAAGCTAAAATCAGATTAAAAATTGAGACTGATGATAATATAGAATTTGCGTTTTAAGAACCACCAGTTGCTAATCGAGTAGGCTGCCCCGCCAGCAAACACTGACAGGGAGAACCTCTCACACCACTGTACGTACGGGTCTCGTATACAGCGGTTCATTTAGTTGTGGGGAAATCTTTATGTAAATTTCAAGTAGAGATACATAAGCGCGTTTCTTCAACCTTTCAACTGTAATTGTTGTCCTAAGGATTGGGCTTTGAGCAACCGCCCAACCACCCATACGAGTCCTGCTCCATGCATAGGCCATTTCTTGTTCTATCCCTAAACGAATCAGATTTTTCCTTTTCCGTTCAGTTTTCTTCCAGTGATGCCATATGCAATATCTGAGCCTGTTGCGTACCCACCCATCAAGTTCGAGGAGCTTATTGTAAATACTTGCCTTTCTCCCCTTTCACATAGGTAGGTACAAAGCCAAATCCTAATATGGTAAAGTTTACTGGCCTGCGAATTCCGCTCTTCTCCCGGTTGATTGTAAGCTTTAATTTCTTTTTCAGAAACTTATAAGTAGCATTGCCAATCTTTCGGGCGGTGGCATTTGTTTTAGTGTAAACACTAAAATCATCTCCATAGCGGACAAATCGCACTCCTTGTCTTTCCAGTTCCCTATCCAGTTCATCTAACATGATATTGGACAGCAGAGGACTTAACGGACTACCTTGTGGTACGCCCTTTCTGCGCTTGACTAGTTTCCCGTTTATTTGAATTGGGGCACGTAGCCATTTGCGGATCAGACGTAAGGTTTCACGGCATTTGATCTTACGGTATAGCAATTGTAGTAAATGGCGGTGGTCTACTTCATCGAAGAAGGTTTTAAGATCAATGTCTACAATATACTGATAACCCTCATTGATGTATCCCTGTGCTTTTAATACTGCTTGATGCAGGCTCTTTTTCGGCCTGAACCCAAAACTATGTTGGGAGAACTCAAACTCGAACCGTGCATTGATTACCTGTAAGACCGCTTGTTGAAGCATACGATCTGTAACAGTAGGTATCCCTAGCAGGCGATACTTCCCGTCTCCTTTTGAAATCTTTACTCCTAAGATAGGTTGAGGCAAGTAATTACCCGATAGGACTTCTTTTGTCAGACTTTCCTTGTCTATCGACATTAATTCTGACAGCTTAGTTACAGGCATGTGGTCTACTCCTGCCGAACCGTGGTTCTTTTGGACTTGATGCATTGCCTGCAATAGATTCCTTCGTTTTACTATTTGTTCAATCATCTTAGGTTTACTTCCCTGTTCCGCTTAATGCAAGGCTAGAATCCTTGGGATAGCTTCCTTGCAACATTTGGAACAACTTAATGTTCGCCCTTCACTACGCTGTGAGTCCATCCACAATCTCTGTTTGCAGCTCGTTTCCTGTAGCTAATATGGCATCTGCTGACTTCTCTGCTTTATCATCTCGTGATTACAGAGACCTCCCCTGGTAAGAGCATTTTCGTTGTTCATAATATTGTTTATTTTCAATGGTATTCACGAGCTCGCTTCGCTCGGTTCATCCAATGCCTGCGTCATCTACTAATTAATGATTGGTATTATGGACGTTACAATGATGTGCTTGCTTGTCCTCATTAAATAGCCTCATATGACGTTCCTGTCCGTCAGTACCGGATTTTGTAGTCTCGCTTCCTTCAGTGTAAGGGTCACCCCAAACCACCTTGCGACTTACTAATACTTCAGGGTCGTTACTCCTGTGTATAAGGGACTTTACTCATAAAATTATTGATTATTAAGATATTCGTGAGCTCGCTTCGCTCGGTTCACCCTCTGGAAAATTTATGACCCATTCTTCGGCTTTTGAAAAATTTATTTGTATTTTTGAGATTTTTCTCAAGCTTCCGAGTGGGTGCACTGTATGCTCATGCAGGGCACACACAATATGTATAAAAAATTGCCGAGATAGTAGTAAATTCAGGGCTTGTAGCTCGCATAAACTGTGTCGTAATTTGATACTGATGAGCTTCGAAGTCGGCAACTTTTCATACATTTAACGTTATGTGGCATTCCCCACATTAAGAAAACTCAATTAATTTCTATTGCTAACGATAGCAGAGCACCCGATTATCAATAAAATATCTACCTGAGCAAAATTTCTCTTAAATTTGAAATGACTCTTTGCAAGGCCGATTTTTAAAATGGTACATAATAGTCCGTGCGCTCATTCTGGTTGAAATGTAAAAGCCCCTGAAGTCGCAATTCAGGGGCTTGTAGATAATTTCAGTGGCGGCTCCGATAATCCGGAGACCCCGTTCTCAATAATCATCAGTACAAAAATACATTTCCTTAGGGTCATTTTTACTAAACTTTTAAAATTTTATAAAATGGTAAGGAAAAAGAAACTTGAAATGGAGATTGTAAACCCCAATGCTGGCGGTATTGATGTGGGCAGCAGGTCGCACTATGTTGCAGTTGGGCAATCCTTAGATGATGTAAAAGAATTTGGCGTCTATGCCGAAGATCTCACACAACTGTGCGAATGGCTGCTTTCTTATGGAATCACTTCAGTGGCTATGGAATCCACAGGCGATTATTGGCAGAACCTTTTTACTGAATTAGTTAAGCATGGAATTGATGTAGTACTCTGCAATGGAAAGTTCACTAAACATGCAAAGGGAAAGAAAACCGATGTAAAAGATTGTAGATGGATACAAAAACTACATTCATTGGGTTTATTGACCAGTAGTTTCCTGCCTGACGAAACTACTGAAAAGCTTCGCACATACTGCCGGCAAAGAAGTAATATGATTAGTCTGTCTGCCGGAGCGTCCCGTAAAATGCAGAAATACCTCAAATTCCTAAACTTCCGACTTGATGTCGTAGTCAAAGATGTTTGTGGACTTACCGGATTAAAAATCATTGATGACATCTGTAAAGGAAACCTTGATCCCATCTTATTAGCAGAACACAGACATTACAATTGCAGAAAATCAAAAGAAGAAATTGCAAGGGCATTACATGGGAACAACCGTGAGGACTTCATATTTGGGCTCAGGCAAGAATACCAAAGCTACCAGTTCTATCAAAAACAGATTAAAGCGTGTGACAAAGAAATTAACAGGTACGTTAAAGAAACATTAAAGAAGTCCCCGGAGACGAAAAAACTAAAAACAACAGAAAAACCTTATAAGCGGCTAAACAAAAATGCTCCTGCAATCAAAAATTTCAATCAGATAGCATATCAATATTTTGGCGGAGTGGACTTAATGGCAATTGAAGGTCTCAGTCATTCAACAGTTTTATCAATAATGAGCGAGATAGGTCCTGATGGGTTTAAAAAATTCCAGTCTTCCAAAGAATTTGTTTCCTGGTTAAGGGTGGCCCCAAATAATAAAATATCAGGGGGCAAAGTTTTGAGTAGTAGAACACCCAAAGATAGCAATCGATTAAAAATAGCACTAAGACAAGCAGCCAATGCCATAGGGAACCTTAAGGATACTCATCTTTCTGATTTTTTTAAAAGGATTGCTTTTAGGAAAGGTAGGCAAGCAGCTGTGAGTGCCACAGCAAGAAAACTGGGAGTGATAATATGGACAATGGTCACCAAAAAAGTCCCATACACTCCAGCAAAAGAATATTTGTTTCTTGACCAAAAAAGAAAACTGAGAATAGTGTCCCGAATCAAGAAAAATATTGCTAAATTTGACCTGAATCCGAATGATATTGGATTTACTAACTTACAGATAATCAATGATAAGATTTGACGTTAGTCTCAATTCCATCTTTAAAAAGGATGATGATTTTATATGAAGTTTAAAAAGTAAGTTTGATAACGAAAAAAATATAGTTGGATGCGATCTCGTTTTTTTAAATGGCGTAAAGGTATTTGCCAACCCGATCCCAATTCTGAGCCGAGCACATCTTGGAAAGTAAAATGGTGGAGCTTTAGCTACCCCGGAGACAATAATTTCTAAAAGCAATGTAGCATGTGCTTCTTCCAACTTTTTATTTATTGTAAAATTCTTCTAAACTTATTTTGTTTGGGTAAGGGAATTCGTATGCAAAAAATAGAAATTTGAGCTAAAATGGTGTAAATTCGCTATTCTCGTTATAGACAATTAGAATAAAGGCTAAAGCAAATTATTATATAATATTTTGTAAATTTATTGGATAAGCAGAAGAATTATGATTTTTATTAATCTTTAAATACAACTTAAAATAATTATCAATTTAAAAACGGAGGTCAAAATGAAAAAACTAAAATTTAATTATCAAGTTGCTTTTGTATTATTGTTACTTTTTACTACTTTCAGTTGTAACAAACAAGAAAAGAAGCCTTCAGTTGAAGCAGATACCGCTGCAATCAAAGAGGTTTTAAACCAGTATGCTGCTACAGTTAACAATGGAGATTTCGATCACTGGATGTCTCTTTGGTCTGACAATGGTATACAAATGCCACCTGAATCCCCGCCAAGGAAAGGAAAGGCCGAAATCATGGATGGTATGAAACCCTCGTTCGACCAAATGAACTTAGAAATAACAATTACTAGTGTGGAGGAAGCTAAAGTATATGGGGACCTGGGATTAACCCGGTGTAATTATACTCTAGCAGTTACCCCAAAAGAAGGAGGTGATAAAATAAATGTAATGCCAGATGGAAAAGCTTTGACACTCTACGAAAGACAGCCTGACGGTACCTGGAAAATAGTGTACGATTGCTTCAATTCTAATACTCCACCAAATGTTGAGTAAGGAATACAGACTCTGCTGAAATATCCTGAGTTTTTTTTCAAAAATTTAAAAGAGTCAAATAATAACGCGCTACAACATCGGCTCAAAAACAAGCGGGCTGAAAGTCGTATAATGAAACGAATTACAATAGATAAACAATAGTGCTGGTGGATACATAAGTGGGTTGAAATGCCCGCCAGTTTTTAGCCGTATCCGTTATAGAACATTGTTTAGAAAAATATTTAAATATAAATGGAGGAAGTAAAAGATTAAAAAAGTAGCAATATTAGGCGCAGGTTATGTTATTAAACCTATGGTTGACTATTTTATTGATATTTGTAAATATCAAGTTATTATGGCAACCAGAACGGTTTCAAAAGCAGAAAAAGTAATTGCAGGAAGACCTTTGGGGACTGCAATTAAATGGACAAATGATGAAGTTGATGTTTTGGATAAAATTGTTCAGGAAGTTGATGTGGTTATTGTAATGTTACCTCGCTATTGCCATATGGTAGCGGCAGAATTATGTATAAAACACCATAAAACTATGATAACTACTGATTTTATGTGTCCAGAAATTATTGTTTATGATGCAGAAGCAAGAAAACAAGGAGTTCTCATTCTTACAGAATTAGGAGAAGATCCAGGTCTTGATAATATGGGGACAAAACAAATGATAGATGAAATAAAAGCAGAAGGTGGTAAAATTGTTTCTATAAATTCTTATGGTGCCGGACTCCCATCATATGAGCATAATCGTAATCCTTTTGGATATAAATTTTCCTGGGATCCAAATGGTCTTATGAGATCAGCAGTTATACCGGCTACTTATCAGGTAAATGGTAAAAAAATTGAAGTCCCTGTCATATTCGAACATCATAAAATTGTTGATATTGATGGAATAGGAACTTTTGAAACATATCCTAATAATGATAGTACCAGATATATACCTTATTTTGGATTGGATAAAGATGTCTCTATTTATAAAGGTATATTAAGGTTTACAGGTTGGTGCAATACAATAATCAATTTCATGAAAATAAAGTTGATAGAAAATAACACTGATTTAAATCGTGAGAATACAACTTATGCACAGTTTATGGCTGGACTTGTTGGTGTTAAAGCAACTGAAAATATAAGAGCTGATGTTGCTAATTTCTTAAAGCTGGATTTTAACGATGATATTATTAAAAGATACTGCTGGCTTGGATTATTTGATGATGTTCAGATATCTTTAAAAAGCGGTACTAATTCGAATGTCCTTGTTGATCTGATGTTGAAAAAAATGTCGTATGCTCCAAATGAAAAGGACATGATAATTGTTCATAACGAAATTGTTGCCGAGTTTCCTGACAGAAAAGAAAAACGAATATACAGTATGTTAGTTGAAGGTATTCCTTATGGCGACTCTGCCATGGCAAGAGCAGTTTCATTACCTACGGCTATTGCGGTAAAACTTATTTTGGAAGGAAAATTTAAAGAAACCGGTGTTTGTATACCATCTAAACCGGAAATGTATAAGCCCATATTGGAAGAGATGGAAACTTTTGGCTATTCATTTAAGAAGAAGACAATTATCCTATAAGATTGTGATAATAATAATAATAATAACAACATTCTATAACACACAATATAGCAAAAAGCGGTGAAGTGCTTAATTGAAGCTGCTTTATCCCGTTTCAGCTTTATTTCGGTTTGATATGAAATTATTCTCAACCCGCTTCATGCCATATTGCCATCGTTACCTTGCATATTAGCACAAATGAATATTGATCCTAAAATGTGAAATAAATTGTATCTTTGGACTAAATCAATAAAATGAACTGGAAATGATAACTAAAATTAAATTAAAGGAACAAATCGATAAGTTTCCTGAAAGGTTTTCTATTGATGAGCTTATTGAAAGGCTTATTCTAATTGAAAAAATCGAACGAGGTAACAAACAATCAGAAAATGGAGATGTAATTACTGATGAGGATTTGGATAAAGAAATCGAAAAATGGTTCGAATAAATTGGACGCTTCAAGCAAGAGATGACTTAAAAAGTATTGCTGAATATATTTCAAAGGATTCAAAACGATATGCAAAACTTCAAGTGTTAAGAATCAAATATCGAGTTCGAATTTTAAACTCTCAAATATATATTGGTAAAATTGTCCCTGAAATTGACGAACAAACTATACGAGAATTAATAGAAGGAAGATATAGAATCATTTATAAGATTGTATCTAAGAATCAAGTCGACATATTAACAGTTCATCACTCAGCAAGAGATTTAACAAGAAGAGAGATAAAATAAATACGCAAGGTAACACGTGGTATATTTAATTGCCGTAAAATATACGTAAATCAAAGCCCCACAATATATTAAGTTTTTCTACATCTATTCAATCTATGGTTTTATAATCGGCAACTAAACATACCATAACCGTTGTAAATCATTTAATTAATTATTATGATCATGGATAATATCAATTTCTCAGTTCTTACAGCGATGTATGTAAACTGTACACTAAAAAGATCACCTGAATTAAGTCATACTGAAGGCTTAATGAAAGTATCTATGAATATTATGGAAAAAGAAGGAGTAAAAATTGACCATTTAAGATTAGTGGATCATGAGGTAGCTTCAGGTGTATATCCTGATATGACTATACAGGGTTGGGAAAAAGACGAATGGCCAAGTTTGTTTGAAAGTATTTTTAATGCTGATATATTAATTATTGGAACTCCCATATGGTTAGGTGAAAAATCATCTGTTGCACAACAACTTATTGAACGATTGTATAGCATGAGTGGGGAACACAATGAAAAGGGACAATACCTATATTACGGTAAAGTGGGTGGTTGTGTTATTACGGGTAATGAAGATGGCGCTAAACATTGTGCCATGGGAATATTATATGCATTACAGCACATTGGATATTCTATTCCACCACAAGCAGATTGTGGTTGGCTTGGAGAAGTCGGCCCAGGCCCTAGTTATCTCGATAAGGAATCCAATGCTGTAAACAATGACTTCACTAATCGTAATACAACCTTTATGACATATAACTTATTACATTTAGCCAAAATACTTAAAGACAATAATGGATATCCGGCATATGGAAATTCCAGAAAAGATTGGAATGCCGGAACTCGTTGGAATTTTGAAAATCCAGAATACAGATAGAAAAGAGAAACGATTTACAACAATAAATAAACTGCATTGAAACGCAGTTTATTCAAACCGTTATAAACAAGCCATATTAAACAAAATCACTCATTAATTTTAACGTATAAAAATAACGAACAAAAAGGAGGCAACATCACTAAACAAGAAAAAAAAGAGGTGACGATTGTAGGTGGAGGTAGCAGTGCTCATACTTTGATTCCATTTCTTTCTGGAGCGGGTTTTACCGTCAACATTCTCACGCGAAGACCTAAGGAATGGTCCTCTAAGATAGATCTTCAATTGCACTCGATTCACGGGGAAACCCAGGAGGAGTTTAGTGGTTCCCTGACGAAAATCAGTGACAATCCGGCTGAGGTCATTCCACAGGCAAGTTTTGTAATTTTATGTATGCCAGTATGCAAATATCGTATAGCTCTTCATAATCTAGCGCCATATCTTTCGAAAGACAAAGAAGTATTTGTGGGAACTATATATGGTCAGGCAGGATTTAACTGGATGGTTGATGAGATCAATAAGAAATTTAATTTGACTAATATTACTACTTTTGCCATTGGCTTAATTCCGTGGATTTGCAGAATTATTGAGTATGGTAAGGTGGGAGTGACCTATGGTTGTCACGAGATCAATATCGTGGCGGTGTCACCGCCGAATCGTTTCTCTGAGCTCAATGACATTTTGTTGAAGAATATTTGCGAGCGATGGATGAAAAAAGGGTCTTTCCGACAGGCCGCTAATTTTTTGTCCCTTACTCTATCTGTCGACAACCAAATCATCCATCCATCGCGTTGCTACGGTTTGTTTCTAAGATACGATGGGAAATGGGCACACAAAGAAGATATCCCCTATTTTTACCGCGACTATGACCAAAAATCAGCCGACCTTCTACAGGAATTAGACGTGGATTACTCTAAAATTCGAGAGGCTATCAAGGCAAAATATCCTCAGCAGGATTTTCAATATATGCTTGATTATCTGAGTCTGGAGCGACTCTCACACCAGTCGAAAAACATCGACATTCGCGAGTCATTCACGACTTCGCTGACGTTGGGAGCCATCAAACCACCCACCATTCAATTAGAAAGCGGCGAATGGGTCATAGACAAGGATCATCGCTTCTTTACAGACGACATTCATTATGGCCTGTGCATTGCAAAGTGGATTGCTGACCAACTATCTCTGGACGTTCCTTCCATTGACAGTATCATCGACTGGGCCCAGCAATTGCGCAATGAGAAAATCATCGAGGGAAATAAATTGTTATTGGGCAGCGAAAGCCTGAATACGGAATTCATGTCCGGCATTCCCCCGGTGTATGGACTCAACAGCATCGATGACATACTGGACTAACTTTTGTTTTTATGAATATAGATTGCAAAACCGATAAAGTTCTTAAAACCGGCCAGTTTATAACACATGCTAAATGTAATTGGGCGTATATGGTGGTTTTGAGAATAATTTACTATTATTAAACTTTAGAAATAATTGCGAGGTGTGGTGCATTAAATTTGCCCAACTACACTTAGCATAACCGTCAGACTGTCTAAAAACCTCGACTTTTTCAACATCATTTTGTTAGCAATTAAATGCTGATTTTGCCTGTTTTTTCAAGGGTTTTCGTATCTTTATTATATGAAAT